>Ga0209579_10000090_pt1 | contig 168500 bp, 157 predicted proteins | sample Coa_R1_2_FD_187152 | JGI IMG/M metagenome (GOLD analysis project Ga0209579, IMG submission 187152) | Surface soil microbial communities from Centralia Pennsylvania, which are recovering from an underground coalmine fire - Coalmine... | ecosystem: Environmental > Terrestrial > Soil >... | reverse complement strand
GCGGCTGGGTCACCGCCGAATACGGCATGCTGCCGCGCGCGACGCTCGAACGCACGCGCCGTGAAGCGTCCGCCGGCAAGCAGAGCGGCCGCACGGTCGAAATCCAGCGGCTGATCGGGCGGAGCCTGCGCGCGGTGGTCGATCTCAAGGCGCTCGGCGAACGGCAGATCACCGTCGACTGCGACGTCATCCAGGCCGACGGCGGCACGCGCACCGCCTCGATCACCGGCGCCTGGATCGCGCTGTACGATTGCCTGGCCTGGATGAAAACCCGCGACATGGTCGAGATGAGCGTGCTGCGCGATCACATCGCGGCCATCTCCTGCGGCGTGTGCGGCGGCGACGCCGTGCTCGACCTTGATTACGCCGAAGACTCGCAGGCCGACACCGACGCCAATTTCGTCCTCACTGGCAACGGCCATATTGTCGAGGTCCAGGCCACTGCGGAAAAAACGCCCTTCTCCGAAGACCAGTTCGCCGCGCTGCTGGCGCTGGCAAAAAAGGGCGTGGCGAAGCTCGTCGATTTGCAGAAGATGGCGGTGATGTGAGCGGACATCGCCACGTCACCGGCCGGCTCGTGATCGCGACGCATAATCCCGGCAAGCTCGCCGAGATGCGGGAACTGCTTGCACCCTACGGCATCGATGCCACATCGGCGGGTGAGTTGGGGTTGCCGGAACCGGACGAGACCGGAATGACGTTTCGCGACAATGCGCGCATCAAGGCGGCAGCGGCGGCCAAAGCAGCCGGCCTGCCGGCCTTTGCCGACGATTCCGGCCTGGTCGTCGACGCGCTCGGCGGCGCGCCGGGCATCTACTCCGCACGCTGGGCCGGACCCGACAAGAATTTTCAGCGCGCCATGGCGGCAATCGAGGACAAGCTGCAAGCGGGCGGCGCGACCACACCGGACCGCCGCACCGCACATTTCGTCTCGGCGCTGTGCGTCGCCTGGCCGGACGATCATGTCGAGGAATTCGAGGCCCGGGTCGATGGCGCGCTGGTCTGGCCGCCGCGCGGCGACAAGGGATTCGGCTACGATCCGATGTTCCTGCCCGACGGCCATACCCGGACTTTCGGCGAGATGCCGAGCGAGGAAAAGCATGGCCTGCCGCCACGCGGCAAAGGTCTGTCGCATCGGGCCCGCGCCTTCGTGAAGCTGGCGGAGGCTTGCCTTGGCTGACGCCGCCCCCCTGCTCGGCCGTGTCCCGTACGACGACGACAAGTTCGGCGTTTACGTGCACTGGCCGTTTTGCCTGTCGAAATGCCCGTATTGCGACTTCAACAGCCACGTGCGCCGCGAGCCGGTCGACGAGGCCCGTTTCGGCCGGGCGTTTGCCGCCGAGATCGCGGCCACGGCGGCGCGGGTGCCGGACCGCGCGGTTTCGACGGTTTTCTTCGGCGGCGGCACGCCGTCCTTGATGCAGCCGGCAACGATCGGCGCCGTGCTCGACGCTATCGCCAAACACTGGCAGGTCGCGCCCGACGTCGAGATCACGCTGGAAGCCAACCCGACCAGCGTCGAGGCGACGCGCTTTCGCGGCTATCGCACGGCTGGCGTCAACCGCGTGTCGCTGGGCGTGCAGGCGCTCGACGACCGTGTGCTGGCCGAGCTTGGCCGCACTCATACGTCGCGCGAAGCGCTCGACGCGGTCGCGGTCGCCCGCTCCATCTTCGATCGCTATTCGTTCGACCTGATCTACGCCCGGCCGCGGCAGCAACCGGAACAATGGTCAGCCGAACTCAAGCGCGCCCTGGCCGAGGCCGGCGAGCATTTGTCGCTCTATCAACTGACCATCGAGCAGGACACGCCGTTTGCGGCGCTTCACGCCGCCGGCAAGCTCAAGACGCCCGACGAGGACACCGCGCGGGCTCTCTACGACGTCACGCTGGAGACTTGCGCCGCGCACGGTCTGCCGGCCTACGAGATTTCCAATCATGCCCGGCCGGGGGGCGAGTGCCGGCATAACCTGGTCTATTGGCGCGGACACGAATATGCCGGCGTTGGGCCGGGAGCCCACGGGCGGCTCAATATCGACGGCAGCCGGCTTGCCACGGCGACGGAAAAGCGCCCCGAGAGCTGGCTGATGCGGGTCGAAGCGCAGGGCCAGGGTCTCGTCACTGACGACACGCTGACTCGCGACGAGATCGCAGACGAGTTTCTGCTGATGGGACTTCGGCTCGCCGAGGGCATCGATCTGGCGCGCTTCGAAGCGCTTGCCGGCCGGGTGCTTGACCCGGCCCGCATTGCCGCCCTGCATGAGCATAGCCTGATTGAAACCACCAGTCAGGGACGGCTCCGGGTCACGCTGGCCGGCTTCCCGGTGCTCGATGCGGTCGTTGCCGACCTCGCGGCGTAGCCTGCGCCCCGGCGAAAAACGCCGGAAAAGCATTCGTATAATTGATAAGCTTACTTATATTCGGCCGGTCGACCGTTTCTTGGGCCTTGAGCTTAACGCGTTGCTTTCAAGGCTTTTCTCGCCTGAAATCCATCGCGAGAATAGCGACAAGGCCCTTGCATAGCCCTGTAATATTAGTAAGCCAGCTTATATTCCAGAAGCACCAAACGACTTTGGGGCAGGCGAGATGGTCTGGGCTCCGGTGGCCGTCACGCGCAACACTGCCAAACCGCGGTCATTGGTGCCGTCTTGGCGGAAGCGGAACAGGCCGTCGATGCCGGTGAAGCCTGACGGGTTGGTCAGGACCGTGGCTGAAAAGCGCTGCGTTCCTTGCGTCTTCACCAGGGCCGCAATCAGGGCAACCGCGTCATAGGCCAGTGTCGCCGTGCGTACCGGCTCCTGCTTGTAACGGTTGCGATAGCGCTCGGCGAAGGCGCGGAAGCCTGCGCCCTCCGGCGCCGCATACCAGCCGCCGTCGAGCCCGGGCGCGTTACTGATCCGCGGGTCGTCCCATAGCCCGGTCCCGAGCAACTGGACTTTTTTGGTGTTGACGCCGTTCGACATCAGCAACGCCACGACGTCCGGCACAGCGTCGCCGCCGTCTGGAATGAAAATCGCGTCGGTACGCACCGCGACCTGTGCAACATTGCGCACCGGGGCAGCCATGGCTGCCTTGTCGTGGCTATAGCGTTCGATGGCGACGATCTGGCCATTGCGGCGCGCCACCGCCTGCTTGAAGGCCGCTTCAACCACGGTGCCGTAGGGATTGTCGGGGATCAGCGCCGCGTAGGAGTGCTTCCCGGTCGACGTGGCGTATTGCACAATGCGCTCGACGTCGGTTTCCGGCAGGAAACTCAGGAGATAGATGCCGTTCGACGCTACATTGGCGTCGGTCGAGAAGGCGATCACCGGCACATTGCGCGCCCGCGCCACCTGCCCGACCGTGCTGACCGACTGCGCAAACAGCGGGCCGAGGATGATTTCGGCGCCGCCGTCGAGAGCCTGCTGGGCGACTTGCCGCGCCGTGTCGGCATTGCCGCCGTCGTCCATAACCAGGAGCTGGATGTTGGGCGCATTGAATTCGCTGAGCGCCATTTCGGCTGCGTTTCGCATGGCTTGGCCGGCCACGCCGGCGTTGCCGCCGGCCGATAAAGGCAGGATCAAGCCGGCTTTGACCTCGCCGGCGCCGATCGTCGCGCCCGGTGCGGCGGGGCCGGCCTGCTGCGGCGGCGGGCTGGAAGACAGCGACGGCAGCGAGTTCATAAAGCTTGAATTGCCGGAACAGCCGCCGATGAGCGTGCCGGCCGACGCCAGCAGGCCCGCCAGTGTACGGCGCCGGGACAGCGTGCCGGCCGGCGCATGGAGCGGCATTTCCGCAGACACAGCGGGTTTCCTCACGACGGCCTTGCGCATCCCCATGCAATAGGGCGGTGCTAATCTGTCATTCTGGCGGCGAATAGTTAACTAAATGGAAAGGATAACGAATCCGCTACGCCATGACGCCGCAGGGCACCGGCGCTAGACTGCACGACATGAGCCATCCGTCGGACGACCCGGCCGGCCGGCCGCGGCGCTACAGCCTCGATGGCCGCGATGTCGAGGTCGCGCGCACCGCACCGGGACTGCATATCGTCGCCACGCCGATCGGGAACCTCGGCGATATCACGCTCCGTGCGCTGGAGACGCTGGCCGGAGCCGACCTCATCGCCTGCGAAGATACCCGGATTACGCGCAAGCTCCTCGACCGCTTCGTCATCGGCACGTCGTTGACGCCGTATCACGATCACAACGCGGCCAAGGCACGGCCGATGCTGCTGCGCCGTCTCGCCGAGGGGGCGGCGGTTGCGCTGGTGTCGGACGCCGGCACGCCGCTGATCTCCGATCCCGGCTTCAAGCTGGTGCGCGCGGCGCAGGACGCCGGCCATCCCGTCACGGCACTCCCTGGCGCGTCGGCTGCGCTCGCGGCGCTCGCGGTCGCCGGTTTGCCGACCGATCAGTTTTTCTTCGCAGGCTTTCTGCCGCCGAAGCAGGCGGCGCGGCGCACCCGCATCACCGAGCTTGGTCGCATTCCGGCGACGCTGGTTTTGTTCGAGACCGGGCCGCGGCTTGCCGCAACGCTCGCCGATCTCGCGACGGGGCTCGGCGCGCGCGAGGTCGCGATCTGCCGTGAACTCACAAAGCTGCACGAGGAGGTCCGCCGCGGCGATCTCGCGGCATTGGCGCAACAGTATTCCGGCACTGAGCCGCGCGGCGAGATCGTGCTCGTCATCGCGCCGCCGCAAGCGGCGGCGCAACCGAGCGCCGGCGAGACCGACACATTGCTGCGCGCGGCGCTGGCCCGCGTCTCGCTGAAAGATGCTGTCGGCGAGGTGGCCGACGTCACCGGCATGTCGCGGCGCGAGCTTTATCAGCGCGCGCTGGCGCTGGCGAAGGAAGCCGATCATGCCGCGCCGCGCTAAGGTGCCGCCGCCCAAGGTGGCCCCGAAGCCGGAGCGCGTCGCCGCATTCCGCCTCGGCCTTTCGGCGGAGAGCCGCGCCGCCATGCTGCTCATCGCCAAGGGCTACCGGATCGCGGCGCGGCGCTGGAAAACGCCGGTCGGCGAAATCGACATCGTGGCCCGGCGGCGGCGCGATCTGGTGTTCGTCGAGGTCAAGGCGCGCAACCGGCTCGACGATGCCGCCGAAGCCGTCACCGCTCTATCCCAGCAGCGTATCGTCGCCGCCGCCGAATACTGGCTGGCGCGCCATGCCGACGACGCCGACTGCTTCATCCGCTTCGACGCGATCCTGGTCGCGCCAGGCAAAATGCCCCGGCACATCGCCAATGCCTTCGACGCGTCGCGCTAGACTCCCCGGCCGCGACCGGTGGCGGCGGCGGCGAAAATTGCGTAGACGTTGTGCGCCATCGCCGCTCCAACCCGCCGCAAGCCCGGCAACCAGCCAAGCTCCAATGCCATGCGCCTGAACGTCGCCGTGCAAATGGATCCGATCGAGCGGATCAATATCCGCGGCGACTCGACGTTCGCGCTGCTCCTGGAAGCGCAGGCCCGCGCCCATCCGCTGTCCTATTACACGCCCGACCGGCTGTCGCTGCGCGACGGCAAGCTCTCCGCCACGGTGCGCCCGCTGGCGGTGCGCGATATCGCCGGCGATCATTTCACGCTCGGCGAACCGAAGCATGTCGATATGTCGACCTTCGACGTCGTGCTGCTGCGCCAGGATCCGCCGTTCGATCTGTCCTACATCAGCACCACCCACATGCTCGAGCGCATCCAGCCGAAGACGCTGGTGGTCAACGATCCGGCCCATGTGCGCAACGCGCCGGAGAAAGTGTTCGTCACCGAGTTTCCCGACCTGATGCCGCCGACGCTGCTCACCCGCGACCTCGACGCCATCAAGGCATTCCGCGTCGAGCACGGCGACATCGTCATGAAGCCGCTGTACGGCAAGGGTGGCGAGGCGGTGTTCCTGCTCAAGCGCGACGATCTCAATTTCGGCTCGCTGTACGATCTGTTCTCGACCATGTCGCGTGAGCCCTGGGTGGTGCAGAAATTCCTGCCGGCGGTGAAGGACGGCGACAAGCGCATCATCCTGGTCGACGGCGATTTCGCCGGCGCGGTCAACCGCGTGCCGGCGGCCGACGATTTGCGGTCCAACATGGTGCGCGGCGGCGTGCCGGCGGCAACCGAGCTCACCGCGCGCGAGCGCGAAATCTGCGCGCGGCTTGGCCCGGCGCTGCGTGAACGCGGCTTGCTGTTTGTCGGCATCGACGTGATCGGCGATTATCTCACCGAGATCAACGTCACCTCGCCCACCGGCATCCGCTCGGTGAAGAACCTCGGCGGCCCCGATATCGCGGCGATGATCTGGGACAGAATCGAGGAGAAACGCGGCGCGTCCTAGCCGCGCGCCGGGACCGGCGCGGGCGCTCCGATGACGCGCGGAGACGACTTCCGCACCGTCAGCACCAGCGCCGCCGCGATGATGCAGAGCGCGCCGGCGATGAAGAACGCCGGCAGATAGGTCGAATATTCGGTGCGGATGAGGCCGGCGCCGAACGCCGCGGTGGCGGCGCCGATCTGATGCCCGGCGAAAATCCACCCGAACACCATGCCGGCCTTTTCCGGGCCGAAGCGATCGGCCGTCAGCTTCACGGTCGGCGGCACGGTCGCGATCCAGTCGAGGCCGTAGAACATCGCGAACACCGACAGGCCGTAGAACGTGAAATCGGTGAACGGCAGATAGAGCAGCGATAGCCCGCGCAGGCCGTAATACCAGAACAAAAGCCAGCGATTGTCGAAACGGTCGGACAGCCAGCCCGAGCCGATGGTGCCGAAGAAATCGAAGATGCCCATCATCGCCAGCACGCTCGCCGCGGTCACCGCCGCCAGACCGTAATCGTGGCACAAGGTGACGAAGTGGGTCTGGATCAGACCATTGGTGCTGGAACCGCAAACGAAGAACGTCGCGAACAGCACCCAGAAGATCGGCACCCGCGCGGCTTCCTTGAGCACGTTGATCGGCGCCATCAACAGCGACACCAGACCAACGCCCTGGGCCGGCGGCGGCGTGATCTTGGTCTCGCCGTAAAGCGGCAGATCGAGATCGCACGGCCGGTCGCGCATCAGGAGCGACACCACCAGCGCGGCAAAGGCGAGCATGCAGGCGACAAAGATCAGGGCCGCGCGCCAGCCGTAGGCCGTCGTGAGCTGCGCGATAAGCGGCAGGAAGACGAGCTGGCCGGTGGCGTTGCTCGCCGCCAGCAGGCCCATGACCAGGCCGCGGCGATGATTGAACCACCGCGTCGCCACCGTCGCCGCGAGCACCATCGCGGTGAGCCCGGTGCCGATGCCGACTACGATGCCCCACAGCAGCATGAGCTGCCACACTTGCTGCATCGCCAGCGACACGAGCAAGCCGCCGGCGATCAACGCCATCGCGACCATGATGACGCGCCGCACGCCAAAGCGGTTCATGAAAGCGGCGGCGAACGGTCCGAACAAACCAAACAGCATGATGCGCACCGCCAGCGCCGAGGAAATCTGCGCGTCGGTCCAGCCGAACTCCTGCTCGAGCGGCACGATCAGCACGCCCGGCGTGCCCATCGCCGCGGCGGTGATCAGCAGCGTGAGGAACGTCACGCCGACGACGATCCAGCCGTAATGAATGTTGCGGCGCGCCAGCGCCGCGGCGAGGGAGGAGGACGCCATGGGTTCTATTCCAGTTCCGGACCGAGAATTGGATGACGGTCATCATCTTTGTCTTGCTTATTGATGACGGTCGTCATATAAATTGTCAAGCGTCGCTGGCCGGCGCATGGCAGAGGTGCTTGATGCGAGTGAGCCGGGTCAAGGCCGCCGAACACCGCGACCGCATCATCGATGCGGCCGGCGCGCTGTTCCGCGCCAAGGGTTTTGGCGGCATCGGCGTCGCCGATATCATGAAAGCGGCCGATCTGACGCATGGCGGCTTCTACGGCCACTTCGCCTCGAAGGACGATCTGGTTGCACAAGCCAGCAAACGGACGATGGCGCGTGCCGCGGAGAACTGGTCAAAACGCGCGGCGGCCGATCCGGCTGCGCCATTCGCGGCGCTGCTTGAACATTATCTGTCACCGCGCCATCGCGATGACCCCGGCCAGGGTTGCGCATTTGCCGCGCTTGGCAACGATGCCGCGCGCAGCGGCAAGGTCGTCCGCACTGCCTTTGCCGAAGGGCTTGAGCCGCTTATCGAGATCCTTGCGCAATCGATCCCCGGCCGGTCGAAAGCGACCCGGCGCCGCAAGGCGCTTGCCACCATGGCCACGCTGGTCGGCGCCTTGACCTTGGCCCGCGCCGTCGAAGGCGCACCGCTTTCCAACAATATCCTTGACGCCGCCCGCCGCGAGTTGTTGGCAAGCGCGGCCGGCAAATAGCGAAAAGGCAATCTCGCCGGTTTTGTTCCCTAAATGTTCTTGACGGAAACGGAAGTTCCGATACTGTGGTGCCCCGACAAGGGCTGACACAGTTCGGGGCTGACATGGTCCAGCGCGTCTCCACAGTGTCGTTCGAGGGCAGCGAGGTGCGGCCGGTCGACGTCCAGGTGCAGGTCGCGCCGGGTCTGCCCGCCTTCGCCATTGTCGGCCTGCCCGACAAGGCCGTGTCGGAAGCGCGCGAGCGCGTGCGTTCCGCTTTGATCGCGTCCGGGCTCGCTTTGCCGGCGCGCCGCATCACCATCAATCTCGCGCCGGCCGATCTGCCCAAGGAAGGCAGCCATTACGATCTGCCGATCGCGCTTGGGCTGATGGCCGCCATCGGCGCCATTCCGCACGATGCGCTGTCAGGCTTTACGGTCCTCGGCGAACTCGGCCTCGACGGTTCGATCGCGCCGGTGGCCGGCGTGCTTCCCGCCGCGATCGGCGCCAATACGCGCGGCGAAGGCTTGATGTGTCCGGCCGCGTGCGGGCCGGAAGCGGCGTGGGCCAGTCCCGACGCCAGCGGGCTCACGCTGTTGCGCGACGCCGCCGAGGCGATGCGGCTGTCGGCCCGCGGCTACCATCGCGTGCTGCGCGTCGCGCGCACGCTCGCCGATCTCGACGGCGCCGCCAAAGTCGGCCGTGTGCACCTTGCCGAGGCGCTGTCGTACCGCGCGCTGGCCGACGAGATCCGCCGCGCCGCCTGATTAGCCTGATCCGTTCGCCACGCTGATCGCGCCGCGCATGCCGATCGCAGAGAGAAATTCCTGGCGCGTCTCGGCGTGATCGCGGAATACGCCGAGCATGCGGCTCGTCACCATGGTGACGCCGGGCTTATGCACGCCGCGCGTCGTCATGCATTGGTGCGTGCCTTCGGTGACCACGGCGACGCCGTGGGGTTTGAGCACCTGATCGAGGCAGGCCGCGATTTCGGCCGTCATCTTTTCCTGGATTTGCAGACGCCGCGCATAGACCTCGACCAGCCGCGCCAGTTTGGAAATCCCGACCACACGGTTGCGCGGCAAATAACCGATGTGCACGCGGCCGATGATCGGCGCGAGATGGTGTTCGCAAAACGACTCGAAACGGATGTCGCGCAGCACCACGACTTCATCGTAGCCGCCGGTCTCCTCGAAGGTGCGTTTGAGATATTCGCGCGGATTGTCCTTGTAGCCGGAGAACCATTCCTCGTAGGCGCGGGCGACCCGCGACGGCGTGGCGAGCAGGCCTTCGCGATCCGGGTCGTCGCCGGCCCAGCGAATGAGCGTGCGCACGGCGGCCTCGGCCTCGGCCCGCGACGGCCTGGCGGAACCGGCAGGCTCGCCGGGCCGCGCCCGCGAACGCTTCGACGTCAACACTTTATCCATCTGCTGTCTCCGGCCGCGGCCAATCCGCCTCGTATAGACCGGCCCCGCCGCGTGGGCCAAAGGCAATGTTAACAAAGCATCAACCGTCCCTCCAATCGCACGGGGTGATTGCAAGGGATGCGCAACGTTCATAGGCCAAAATCGGCGCCGTCACACCGATAAACCAGGCACGAACACGGCTTCAAACGACAGAGCCCCGTGCAACGTGCAGACCGGGGTTTTGGGACCATGCGCCTGCGCGGCATCCTTCGAAAACCCGACATCGTCACCCGCCGGCTGATTTCCCTGGTTGTGCGCGCCACCGCCATCACGGTGATGGCATTTGGCGTGGCGTTCGGCTTCCTCTCCGGCGCCACGTCGACCACCGCGCATTACGATCCGAATTCGTTCGCCATCGGCGTTGCCGCATTGTTCGGCGCCGCCTGCGGCGCGATCGGAATTCTGATCTCCCGCGTCCGCCAGATGAAGGCGGAGCTGCGCGGCCTCGAGGGCAATCTCGAACAGGCCGCCGACCGCAATTGGGAAATCAGCGAAGCGCAGGAGCGCGCCAAAAGCTTCTTCGAGGCGCAGGGCGACGTCATCGTGCGGCGGGACGCGACGTCCGCCATCACTTATGCCAGCGACGCGTTCTGCGCGCTCGCCGGACGTCCGCGCGAGGATTTGCTCGCCACCACATTTGCACTCCCGGTCGAAGAGCAGGGTGAAGTGTCGAGCCTTGCCGACGGCACGCGCGTTTACGATCAGAAGATCACGGTGCCGGGAGGCGCGCGCTGGATCGCCTGGCGCGAGGTCACGGTGCGTGCCGACAGCGGCAGCGAAATCCAAAGCGTCGGCCGCGACATGACCGACCGCGTGACCGCCGAGCGCGCGCTGGCCGATGCCCGCGACCAGGCGGAAGCGGCAAGCCGCGCCAAATCGCGTTTCCTCGCCGTCGTCTCCCACGAGATCCGCACGCCGCTCAACGGCATCCTCGGCATGGCCGACCTGCTCGGCGACACGCCGTTGGCGCCCGAACAGGCGACATATGTCAAAGCGGTCAAGACCTCGGGCGAGACGCTGTTGTCGCTGATCGAGGAGGTTCTCGATTTCTCCAAGATCGAAGCCGGCCGGCTCGATCTCGCGTCGCGCCCGTTTGGGCTCGCCGCGCTGGTCGAGGAGGCCGTCGAGCTGCTCGGCCCTCGCGCCCAGGGCAAGGCCCTCGAAATCTGCTGTTATGTCGACGAGCGGCTGCCGACGCGCGTCGTCGGAGATGCGGCACGGCTGCGTCAGGTGCTGTTCAACCTCGCCGGCAACGCCATCAAGTTCACCGAACACGGCGGCGTGTCGATCATCGTCGAGCCGGGCGCGCAGGACGACACAATTGCGATTTCCGTGCGCGATACCGGCATCGGCATGACGGCCGAAGATCAGGCGCGGATTTTCCTGGAGTTCGAGCAGGCCGATTCCGGCGCCGCGCGAAAATACGGCGGCACCGGGCTCGGCTTGAGCATTTCCAAGCGTATCGTCGAACATATGGGCGGCACCATCGCGGTCGAGAGCACGCCCGGCAAAGGCTCGACCTTCCTGGTGACCCTCACGCTGCCGCGCGCCGCAGATACCGAAGACGCTCCCTTTGCCGCGCCCGATCTCGCCGGCAGCGATATCCTGATCGTCGCGCCCGCCGAAATCGAAGCCTCGCTGATCGCGCGGCGACTGCAACGCTGGGGTGCGCGGACCAAGATCGTCCCCGACGAAGCGGTCGCGGCCGCGCTGTTGCCGGAACTGGCGTGGAGCGCGATCCTGGTCGATCACACGCTCGGCATGGCGGCAAGCGAGGCGCTGGCCCGGATGGCGTCCCGGATCCCGCGCCGCATCGTCATGGTGCCGCCGGCCATGCGCAACAGGCTCGCCGCGCTGAAGGCGGCGGGCTTCAGCAGTTATCTGATCAAGCCGGTGCGCGCGGTTTCGCTGGCCGCGCGTTTCGCGGCGGACGACGCGTTCGATGCGAGTTTTGCGGGCGAGACGGCGGACTCGCCGCCGGAGGCAAGGCCCGGGCGGGCGCTTTCGATCCTGGTTGTCGAGGACAACGAGATCAATGCGCTCCTGGCGCGCGCTCTCCTGGTCAAGCTCGGTCATCGCCCAACCATCGCCGCGAGCGGCACCGGCGCCATCGACTGCTGGCTTGCCGCGCGTTCGGCCGATGCACCCTACGATCACGTGCTAATGGATCTGCACATGCCGGGCATGGACGGCCTGGAAGCAACGCGGCGCATCCGCTCTTTCGAACAGGAAGAGGACGCCGCGCGAACGCCGATCATTGCCCTGACGGCGAATGCCTCAGCCGAGGATCGCGACGCCTGCCTTGCCGCCGGCATGGACGGCTTCCTGGTCAAGCCGCTCGACCGCGAGCAGCTCGCCGCCGCGCTCGCGGATACCGCCACCGCGATTGCCGCATAGACATCAAAGCCGGCGCAGCGCCACTTCCTCGACCTGGTGGCTTTCGCCCTTCTTGAGGATGAGATCGGCGCGCTGCCGCGTCGGCAGAATGTTCTCGTGCAGGTTGACGAGATTGATGCGGTTCCAGATCGACGTCGCGGTGGCGATCGCTTCGGCATCGGACAGCCCGGCATAGCGGTGGAAGTAGGATTTCGGATCGGCGAAAGCGGTGCCGCGCAAGGTCAGGAACCGGCTGACATACCAGGACAGCAGTACCGAATCCTCGGCATCGAGATAGACCGAGAAATCGAAGAAGTCCGAGACGAAGGGGACCGCCTTGCCGTCCCTGGGCAGGCGCCCGGCCTGCAACACGTTAAGGCCTTCGACGATGAGGATGTCGGGCCGGTCGATTTCGATCCACTGGTTCGGAATCACGTCGTAGATCAAATGCGAATAGACCGGTGCGCGGACCGGCCGCCGCCCGGCCTTGATGTCCGACAGGAACCGCAACAGCGCCGGCAGGTCGTAGCTTTCCGGGAAACCCTTCTTCTCCATCAGGCCTTCGCGGTCGAGCACGGCGTTCGGAAAGAGAAATCCATCGGTGGTGATGAGATCGACCTTGGGCACGTTGGGCCAGCGCGCCAGCAAGGCCTGCAGCACGCGCGCCGTGGTCGATTTGCCGGCCGCCACGGAACCGCCGACGCCGATGATGTATGGCATCTTGGCGTCTTCGGTGCCGAGGAATCCCTGCTGGGCGCGAAACAGATTCTGCGTCGCGGCAACGTAAAGCGACAACAGCCGCGACAGCGGCAGATAGATTTCCTCGACCTCGTTCATGTCGAGGAGATCATGCATCGAACGCAGCCGCGCCACCTCGGCGCGTTCGAGCGTCATCGGCGTGTCCCGGCGCAGCGTCGCCCAGTCGCCGCGCGAGAAAGTGCGGTAGGGCGAAACATCCTGCTCGGTACGCTGCTCCATGGATCTCAGCCGCCCTTGCGCGCTGCCTTTTCGTCAAGGCCCGACTGGCGCGTGCGCGCGCCAAGCTCGACCTCAACCTCGTCGAGAGTTATGCCGCGGGCGTGCAGCACGACCAGGAGGTGATAGAGCACGTCGGCGGCTTCCGCCGTCATGCGGCCTTTGTCCTCGCTGACTGCGGCGAGCGCGGCCTCGACCGCCTCCTCGCCGAGTTTTTTCGCGCAGTGCGCCACACCGCGATCGAGCAGCTTTCGCGTATAGGACACATCCGCGCTTTCGCGGGCGCGCTCCTGAACACGCTTTTCCAGATCGTGCAGCGTGAACGTGGTCATGTGCGCTCCTTAGCATCTCCGCGCGCGCACCGGGAGTCGCGGCTCACCGGATATTTAGTCGCTGCCCCGTTTCGCGGCTCCAATGCAAGACATAGGATCGGTAGATGAGCCCGCCAATGCTGGACTTCTGGTTCGATTTTGCCTCGACCTACTCCTACCCGGCCGCCGTGCGCATCCGCGCGCTGGCGGAAGAAGCCGGCGTCAAAGTCCGGTTCCGCCCGTTTTTGCTCGGACCGATTTTCAAGGCGCAGGGCTGGTCAACCTCGCCGTTCAATCTGTTCGAGGCGAAGGGCCGCAATATGTGGCGCGACCTGGAGCGCATTTGCGCGGATGCGGGACTGCCATTCCGGCGCCCGGAGCCCTTTCCCCAAAATAGCCTGCTGGCCGGCCGCGTCGCGCTCGTCGGGCTGGCGCAGGCGTGGGGTGAGGCGTTCAGTGTCGAAGTCTTTCGTGCGCAGTTCGGCGACGGCCGCTCGATCGAAACCGGGGAGGCAATCGCCGCGATCCTCTTGAGGCTTGGCGTTGCAGCCGAACCTGCTCTCGCTGCGGCACAGTCCGGCGAGAACAAGTTGCGGTTGCGCGATCAGACCGAACAAGCGCAGCGCGCAGGCGTGTTTGGCGCGCCGACGTTCCTCACCACCGATGGCGAGCTGTTCTGGGGCAACGACAGGCTGGAGCGCGCCTTGCTTTGGGCGAAACTGAAGACCTAAACATCCATCCGCACCGGCAATCCGGCGCGCGCCATGTAGGCCTTGGCGTCGCGCACCGAATATTCGCCGAAGTGGAAGATCGACGCCGCAAGCACGGCGCTGGCGTGGCCGTCGCGGATGCCTTCGACCATGTGATCGAGATTGCCGACGCCGCCCGAGGCGATCACCGGAACGGTCACGGCGTCGGCGATGGCGCGGGTCAGCCCGAGATCGTAGCCGTGGCGGGTGCCGTCGCGGTCCATCGAGGTGAGCAGGATTTCGCCGGCACCGAGCGCTACGACTTCACGCGCATAGGCGATTGTGTCGATGCCGGTCGGATTACGGCCGCCGTGGGTGAAAATTTCCCAGCGTTCCGGCTCGCCCGGTTTCGACACTTTCTTGGCGTCGATCGCGACAACGATGCATTGGTCGCCGAATTTTTCCGCCGCCTCCGCAACGAACCTGCGGCGCGACACCGCCGCGGTGTTGATCGACACTTTGTCGGCGCCGGAGGTCAACAGCGCGCGGATGTCCTCGATGCTGCGCACGCCGCCGCCGACGGTGAGCGGCATGAAACACGCCTCCGCGGTGCGCCGCACCACATCAAGCATGATGCCGCGGTTTTCGTGGCTCGCGGTGATGTCGAGGAAGGTCAGTTCGTCGGCGCCGGCATTGTCATAGGCGATGGCCGCTTCGACCGGATCGCCGGCATCGCGCAAATTGACGAAATTGATGCCCTTGACGACGCGGCCGTCTTTCACGTCGAGGCAGGGAATGACGCGGACCTTGAACATGGTTCAGGCCGTCGCCCGTGCTTTGCGCAACATGGCGAGCGCCGCGGCCGCGTCGAGCCGGCCGTCGTAGAGCGCGCGGCCGACGATGGCGCCTTCGAGCTTTTTTGCGCGCTCGGCCAGCAGGGCGCGCACGTCATCGAGCGAGGCGAGGCCGCCCGAGGCGATCACCGGAATCGACACCGCATCCGCAAGCGCGATAGTGGCCTCGAGGTTGAGACCTTTGAGCATGCCGTCGCGGGCGACGTCGGTATAAACGATCGCGGCAACGCCGGCGTCCTCGAAGCGCCGCGCGATGTCGAGCGCCGAGAGCTCCGACGTCTCGGCCCAGCCTTCGACCGCGACCTTGCCGTCGCGGGCATCGAGCCCGACGGCGACGCGCCGCGGGAACGCGCGCGCCGCTTCCTTCACCAGTGCGGGACTGCGCACCGCCGCGGTGCCGATGATGACCCGCGTCACGCCTTTGCCGAGCCAACCCTCGATCGTGGCGCGATCGCGAATGCCGCCGCCGAGCTGGAGCGGGATTTTCACCGCGGCGAGGATGCGTTCGACCGCCGCAGCATTCATCGGCTTGCCGGCGAAGGCGCCGTCGAGATCGACGACGTGCAGATAGTCGAAGCCCTGCCGCGCGAACAGCGCAGCCTGCGCCGCCGGATCGCGATTGAATACCGTGGCGCGCGCCATGTCGCCTTGTTGCAGGCGCACCGCCTCGCCGTTTTTCAGATCGATGGCCGGGAACAGGATCACGGCTTCCACTTCAGGAAATTCGCGATCAGCGCCAGGCCGACTTTCTGACTCTTTTCGGGATGGAACTGGGTGCCGACAATATTGTCGCGCGCCACCACCGCGGTGACGGGGCCGCCATAATCGGCGGTCGCCACCAGATCGGCGCCGTTCGACGCTTTGAGCTGATAGGAATGCACGAAATAGGCGTGACGGCCTTGCGGACCGAACACAAGGCCGTCAAGCAGCGGATGCGCACGCGCCACGTTGAGCGTATTCCACCCCATGTGCGGAATCTTCAATTCGGGATCGCTCGGCGTGATGCGGTCGACCTCGCCGGCGATCCAGCCGAGGCCTTCCTTGATCTCGTATTCAAGCCCGCGCTCGGCGAGAAGCTGCATGCCGACGCAGATGCCGAAGAATGGCCGCGCCTTGCGGCGCACCGCTTCCTCGAGCGCCTCCACCATGCCATCGACGGCGTCGAGACCGCGGCGGCAATCGGCAAAGGCGCCGACGCCCGGCAGCACGACGCGATCGGCCTTCGCCACGACCGACGGATCCTGCGTCACGACAATCGACTGACCGACGCCGCCATCATGGGCGGCGCGCTCGAATGCTTTCGCCGCCGAATGCAGATTGCCGGAACCGTAATCGACGATAGCGACGGTCACCGGCTTGTTCCCGGTTCGGGGAAGAGACCGATAACGTCGGAAGTCTGCGGCGGGCGCGGCATCGGCGGGGACGGCGTCTTTGGCAATGGCGGGACGGCCGCGGCCGGCGCAGCGGGCTTGGCGCCGCGTCGCAGCCAGGCGTCGAAGAAGCGCCGCTCGGCATCCTCGCGATCTTCGCCGGTGACGATGCCGACAATGTTCCAGCCGCGGCGTTGCAAGGTAAAGCGGCGCAGCGTTCCGGCTTCGAGCCCGACCAGGAACGCGATCAAAAACCCGACCAGGCCGATGACTGACCGCAAGCCGCCGCCGAGAGCGATCACCAGCTCGAGCGCAACCCAGCCCGCGACATAGAGCGCAAGCACCAGCCACATGCGATGCCGCAGCATCCATAACGGGCCGAACAGGAACGCCCAGAACGAGAAGCCGTCGCGCACGAACACATAACGTTCCGGTTCGGGCGCGGCGGCGCCGGCCGGCGAGGGCGGCTCGTGCACGGTGTAGCTCGACATGGTTGCCAGCCAATCCTTTTCTTCTGCCGTCATGTCCGCGAGGGCGGGCATTCGGTCATCACAGCGTAAGATATAAGCATTACCCGCGATGATAACCGGATCGTCCGCATTCGCGGACGATGACACTGCACTAGCCGCCGAGACTGCCTTTGGTCGAGGGCACCTCATTGGCGGCACGCGCATCGATGGTCACGGCAGCCCGCAGCGCCCGAGCCAGACCCTTGAAGCAGGATTCGGCAATATGGTGATCGTTGCTGCCATAGAGCGTAGCGACATGCAGCGTCAGGCCGCAATTCATGGCAAAAGCCTGAAACCATTCCTGCACCAGCGCGGTATCGAAGGCACCGATCTTGGCGCGCACGAAGGCGACCTGGAACACCAGGAAAGGCCGCCCCGAAATATCGATCGCCACCCGGGTGAGCGCCTCGTCCATCGGCAGGTGCACGTCGGCGTAGCGCGTGATGCCCTTCATATCGCCGAGCGCCTGCTTCACCGCCTGGCCGAGCGCGATGCCGACATCCTCGGTGGTGTGGTGCTGGTCGATATGCAGGTCGCCCTTGGCCTTGACCGTGAGATCGATGCGCGAATGCCGCGCCAGAAGATCGAGCATGTGGTCGAGAAAGCCGATGCCGGTTGCGATCGAGGACGCGCCGGTGCCGTCGAGATCGACCGCGATCTCGACGTCGGTTTCCTTGGTTGTCCGTTTTACGGTTGCCTTACGCATCTCGCGCCTTGCGCATAACAAGCCTCGCCGATTGCGCGCCTTTTATCAGGGCTTTGTCCGCACCGCCAATGCTTCCGCGGCGCATTTGCAATGACTGCCGCCAACTCCTAAATCATGCCTAGGACACAGGCTTTCCCGCACATGTCATCCCCAGAAACCAGCCAATCCGGCCCCTGGCACGGCACTACGATCCTGACCGTGCGCAAGGGCGGCGTGGTCGCCATCGGCGGCGACGGCCAGGTTTCGATCGGCCAGACCATCGTCAAGGCCAATGCCAAAAAGGTGCGGCGGCTCGGCAAGGGCGACGTCATCGGCGGCTTCGCCGGCGCCACGGCCGATGCCTTCACTTTGTTCGAACGGCTGGAAAGCAAGCTCGAGCAATATCCCGGCCAGCTCACCCGCGCCGCGGTTGAGCTCGCCAAGGACTGGCGCACCGACCGCTATTTGCGCCGGCTCGAAGCCATGATGATCGTCGCCGACAAGGAGGTATCGCTGGTGCTGACCGGAACCGGCGACGTCCTGGAGCCCGAAGCCGGTATCGTCGGCATCGGCTCGGGCGGCAACTACGCGCTCGCCGCCGCGCGCGCGCTGGCCGACGGGCCGCTCGGCGCCGAGGCGATCGTGCGCAAGTCACTCGATATCGCCGCCGACATTTGTGTCTACACCAACCGCAATGTGACAGTGGAAACGTTGCAAGCGTGACCGACTTCTCGCCCCGCGAAATCGTCTCCGAGCTCGACCGCTTCATCGTCGGCCAGGCCGACGCCAAGCGCGCAGTGGCGATTGCGCTGCGCAACCGCTGGCGGCGGCTGCAACTCGACGACCGGCTGCGCGAGGAAGTGCTGCCGAAAAATATCCTGATGATCGGGCCGACCGGCGTCGGCAAGACCGAGATTTCCCGCCGCCTCGCCAAGCTCGCCGGCGCGCCGTTCCTCAAGGTCGAGGCCACCAAGTTCACCGAGGTCGGCTATGTCGGCCGCGACGTCGAGCAGATCGTGCGCGACCTCGTCGAGATCGCCATCGGGCTTACCCGTGAGCGAAAACGCAAGGATGTCCAGGCGCGCGCCCAGAAGGCCGCCGAGGACCGCGTGCTCGACGCGCTGGTCGGCGCCAATGCCAGCGCATCGACCAAGGAAACGTTCCGCAAGAAATTGCGCAGCGGCGAGATGAACGACAAGGAGATCGAGATAGAGGTCCAGGCCGGAGGCAGCGGCATGCCGATGATCGATATTCCGGGCCTACCCGGCGCGCAGATGGGCGCGATCTCGATCGGCGATATTTTCGGCAAGCTCGGCGGCGGCCGCACCAAGACGCGCCGCGTCACCGTCCAGGATTCCTACGACATCCTGATCAACGAGGAATCCGACAAGCTACTCGACACCGAGCAGCTAACGCAGGAGGCGATCAAGGCGGTCGAGAACAACGGTATCGTATTCCTCGACGAGATCGACAAGATCTGCGCGCGCGAGGGCCGCATGGGCGCCGACGTGTCGCGCGAGGGCGTGCAGCGCGATCTGCTGCCGTTGATCGAAGGCACCACCGTCGCCACCAAGCACGGCTCGGTAAAGACCGATCACATCCTGTTCATCGCGTCGGGCGCGTTCCATATCTCGAAACCGTCGGATCTGCTGCCGGAGCTGCAAGGCCGCCTGCCGATCCGTGTCGAGCTCAAGCCGCTGTCGCGCGACGACATGCGCCGCATCCTCACCGAGCCGGAAGCCTCGCTGATCAAGCAATACGTTGCGCTGATGGCGACCGAGGGCGTGACGCTGGAGTTCTCCGAGGACGCCATCGATGCCGTCGCCGACGTCGCGGTGGCGGTCAATTCAAGCGTCGAGAATATCGGCGCGCGGCGCCTGCAAACGGTGATGGAACGCATCCTTGACGACGTCTCCTTCGGCGCCCCCGACCGCTCGGGCGAGACCGTGAAAATCGACGCCGCTTACGTGGACAAGCACGTCGGCGACCTCGCCAAGAATACCGATCTGAGCCGGTTCATCCTCTAAACTGCGATCCGATCCGGATCATGCTCTGGCCCATAACGTCCATGACAGGTCAGCGTGACGCAGGCGCCGTGCGTGGCATGGCCGTGCGCGAGCCGCTAATCTGGCGCGGTTTAGCCGGAGTACCGCCATGTTGACGCGCCGCCGCTTGATCGCACTCACCGCCGCCTCCACTTTGGCGCCGAAGCTTGCGGCAAGCGCCGCACATGCGGACGCCGCCGATTACCCAAATCACGCGGTGCATCTGGTCGTGCCGCTGGCGCCGGGAGGTCCGACGGATTCGGTCGCCCGGGTGCTGGCGGAACAACTGTCCAAACGGTGGGGCCAGCAGGTCGTCGTCGAGAACAAGGCCGGCGGCGGCACCAATATCGGCAATGCCTACGTCGCTCACGCCGAGCCCGATGGCTATACGGTGCTGTACGGCACCTCGTCGCTGGCCGTGACTGACACGCTCTATCGTGCGCTCGACTACAATCCGAACGCGGATCTTGCGCCGGTATCGTTGGTCGCGAAATTTCCCTTCTTCATGTTCGTACCAAATTCATCGCCGGCCAAAAACATCGCGGAGTTCATCGCCTACGTCAAAGGCCATCAAGGGAAACTCATCATGGGATCGCCCGGCACGGGAAGCGCGCCGCATCTCACCGCCGAGTTGTTCCTGCAAATGGCCGGACTGCAGATGACTCACGTGCCCTACCGCGGCGCGGCGCCCGCATTCATCGATCTTATTCCCGGTCGCATCGACTGCTATTTCGGCAGCGGCGAGTTGCTGACCTATTCCCGCTCGGGCCAGGTGCGATGCCTGGCGACGACAGGCGCCAAGAGGGCGTCGGCCGCTCCGGACATTCCGACGGTCGCCGAATCCGGCCTGCCCGGCTATGTCGTCGATTCCTGGCAAGGTGTGTTCCTGCCAGGAAAAACCTCGCCGGAGATCGTGCAGAAGTTAAGCGCCGATATCGTCGCGGTGCTGGCGCAACCCGCGATCGTCGAACAGTTGGCGCAAACCGCCTATGCGGCGAAAGGTTCATCGCCGAACGAGTTGCGGGACTTTCTGAAAGCCGATTCCGCCAGGTGGAAGGCCGTCATCAAGACAGCCGGCATCACGATCGAGTAGTGAGCGCGGTCAGTTCTTCACCGGCTCGCGGCTGATCTCGCGGATCATCGCCATCCACTTCTCGACTTCGGCGAGGACGCGGCCGTCCGCGGCGCCGCGCGGTGCGGCTTTCGGTTTCGGCTGCGTGTTGACGGATTCTGAGTTGGCGGGCTCGGACATGACTACTCGCACTCCACTACTCATACGCCAGCCTGGTGGCGTCGCCATCGCGTACACCGTTGTTGCAGACGAAATTGACCATTTCGTGCGCGATGTCCGACATTCCAATGGTTAAGGTTAACGGCGAAGTTCAGCGCACGCGGCGCAAGCGCACATAAAGCGCGCCTTCGCCGCCGTGGCCGGCATGAGCGTCGTCGAAACCGACGACAAGCGGGCGAAATTCCGGCAGCGCGAGCCACATTGGCACTTGCCGCCGCAACACGCCGCGCTCGCGCCCGCCATCGTGCTCGCCGCTGCGCGAGCGAGCGAGCGAGCCTTTACCGGTGACGACAAGCACGGTCTTGGCGCCGTCCGACTGGGCATCGCGCAGAAATCGCAACAACGCCGCGTGCGCCTGCGTCACCGTCATGCCGTGCAGGTCGAGACGCGCCTCGATCGGTTCGCGGCCGCGTGCGACGCGCTGCTTGAGCCGGCGATCGAGCGGCGCCAGCGGCGGCGGTTGCGGCGGCGTCTGCCGAGGCGCAACGGCAGGATGTTGCACCCGTGATTTTGAGGGTGCCGTCACCGGCCGTTCAGCCGGCGGCGCTGCGGATTTCGCAGTTTTGCGCAGCGGCGTGATCGCGCCGGTGAAATTCTTCCAGAGCATCAGCTCTTCGTCGCTCAATGGGCGGCGCCGGCTCATCGTCTTTGCCGCGGGCTCCGCTTCACCGGCGGGGTTACGGGCTTGGTGCCCGGCTGCGCTGTCGGCGCCGGTTCTGGCCCCGGCACGTCGGTCGGATCGTCCATGGTGGTGGCGCTGAGGCTGAAACTGTTCGGACGGTCCGGAGGCAGCGGCGTATCGCGCCCCGCCTCGACCGGATCGAGCTGGCGCGGAATGAGCATCATGAAGTCGCCGGGATTCTTGATTCGGCCGGCGATACGCGCGGCCTCGTCACCGGCGCCGAAATAAATGTCGGCGCGCGCCGGGCCGACGATGGCCGAGCCGGTATCCTGCCCGAACACCAGACGGCGGAATTTCGTCGCTACCTTCTCGTTGGCGATCGGCAGGTCGGCGTCGATGAAGAACGGCATGCCGTAGACATGCAGCGCGTGATCGACCGCAATCGAACGCCCGGGCACCAGCGGCACGCCTTCGGCGCCGATCGCCTCGTCCTCCGTGGCGAGATCGGTGATGCGGAAGAACACATAGGATTTGTTCGCCCGCCGCACGTCTTTGGCAATGCCGGGATTGGCGTCCATCCAGTCGCGGATGCTCTGCATCGAGACGCTGTCCTTGGTCAGGTAACCGCGATCGATCAGGACTTTGCCGACCGGCACGTAAGGCCAGCCGTTATGCGAATCGTAATTGACGCGCAGGATGGTGCCGTCTTCCAGCCTGATCCGCGCCGAGCCCTGGATCTGCGCGAACAGGACATCGACCGGACTGTGCAGCCAGCAGATTTCCAGGTGCCAGCCATCGAGCGCACCGTCCTCGATCTCGCCGCGGTCGTAATAGGGCACGATCTTGCGGCGGCCGACACGGCGGCCGACCTTGACGCCCTTGCTCGGGAACGCGTCGCCGAGCTTGCGCCGTCCGGACACCACGAGATTGGGCGGCCGCCGATACAATGGCGCCGTGAACTGTCCGGTCGGCACCCGCGAGCCTTCGATGATCGGCTCGTAATAGCCGGTGAGAAAGCCATCGGTGTCGCCCAGACGGTTGATGCGTAACGGCCGGAAATTATCCTCGAAGAATTTTCGGGCGCCGTCGTCATCAAGTGGAATTGCCCCAAAAGCGACATTACAGATGTCTTTGAGCGCATCGAAAATCCGACTGCCGCGGCCGGCCGGCCGTTGTTTGGTGACGGTCAGCGCGCGGCAGCTTGCGAGAAACGTCGAAAATGCGGCGGCATGATCGTCGCCGGCCCAGCCATCGAGGTCCGACCACTCGACCGGCTCGTATTGCGTATCCGGAAACCTGATCGGGTCGGTCTCGGCGCCGCGCGCGACCGTTATGGTGCCACTGGCGGCGATGAACAGCACGAACAACAAAGACACCCGGCAACATACCGCCATCGGCGCTATTGTCCGGCTTCGGTCGCGACAACCTTCCAGTTCGGATCGCGCGAGGATACGTCGCGCGCAAAGGTCCACACGTCGGTAACGTCGGTGACCTTGTCGGCACTGCCGTCGATCACGGCGCCGTTGCGGTCGCGCGTCGAGGAAACCAGCTTGGAGACGAAGCGCATCGTAATTTGCGCGGTGCGGTTGCGCAATTCGGCGGCGGTGATCGTCGAGGCATCGATCGAGACGAACCGCGTCTCCGCAGTTTCGCCGCGACCTTCGCGTTCGGTGATGGCGGCATCGAAACCGTCGAAGACTTCGCGTGACAGCAGATTCTTCAACTGGCGGCGGTCGCCTTCGGCGAACGTCGTCACGATCATCTCGTAGGCGGTACGGGCGCCGGTGACGAAATGCTTGGCGTCGAAGCTGGTATCGGCCGCGGCGATGGCGTCGAGTCCGGCCGCGACGGCCGAGCCGCTCTCGGCGATGTCCTTCCATCGCTCGCCCGCCGGCGCGGAAGCCTCGGCAGGCGTCGGCCGCGACGGCGCTTCGGGCGGATGAGTTGTCGGCAGCGTTACAATCTTGCCGTCGGTCGCCGGACTGCGCACCGCATCGCGCGCAGAATAGGGATCGTAGGGCGGCCGCTCGCGGCCGGTGCGCTGGCCCAATACGCTACGCAGGCGCAGGAAAATGAACACCGCGAGCGCCAGAAAGATGATTGTATAAATGTCGAACACGTCTGACATCTCTCGGCGTCGCGAACGGTGCGGCGGTCCGTTCAAAGGGCGATGCGAAGCCACGATTCGCAATAGGGAACCCGGTTCCCCATCCGTTATGTAGGCACGCCCTGGGAACCATCCAGAGGCCATAACACGGCAACAGCGTGGCGCAGCGAAGCTTAGACGATTGCGGCCTCGACGCCAACAATGGATGCGCCGGCATTGGCCGCGCGGCAAGACCGCAGTGGCACTCTTTTGGGCAGATACGGCGAAATCGGCGGACTCGTAACGCCGATTTGCCGCCCGGCAGCCGCCATTGTTCGCCTGCTTGCCCTGTGTTAGCCAATCGCGCCGCGCCGGCGTGCGCGAGCCGGAGACCAGCATGGCGACGACCAATGGCGGCCCTGAGCCGCAAATAGCGATGCCGCAGGTCGGCGTCCTTGCGCAATATTTGAAGGATTTCTCGTTCGAGAACCCGCACGCGCCGCGCTCGCTGGCGCCGTCCAGTCAGCAGCCGAGCATCAACATTCAGGTGAATGTCGATGCCTCGCCGATGACGGAAACCGACTTCGAAGTGACGCTGCGCCTTGAGGGCAAAGCCGAATCTCAGGGCATGATCCTGTACAGCTTCGAGCTGGTCTTTTCCGGCGTGTTTCGCATCGTCAACGTACCGGCCGACAGTTTGCAGCCGTTCGTCATGATCGAATGTCCGCGCCTGTTATTTCCGTTCGCGCGCGAAATCATCGCAACCGCGGTGCGAAACGGCGGCTTCCCGCCGCTGCTGCTCAATCCGATCGATTTCGTCGATCTTTACCGGCAGCGTCTGGCGGCTTCGCAAGGTCCGGCAGCGGCGCCGCTCACTCCGAGCTGAGATATTGGCGCCAAATCGCGCCGTCGCCGAGCGTTGCGACGAAACGCCGGTGCGCGGCGCGGTCTTCTTCGGTCAGACGTACCGCCAGCGGCACGGTGCGCTCGCGCACGGCCGCGATCGCGCCGATAGCCGCCTCGGGCGTTGCGGCCTGGGACAGCACAAGCGAAGCCTGGCGCGCGCCGATGAGTTCGACATAGACCTCCGCCAAAAGTTCGGCATCGAGCAACGCGCCGTGCTTGGAACGGCGCGAATTATCGATCTGATAGCGCAGACACAGATCGTCGAGCCGGTTCGAGCCGCCGGGGTGCTTGCGCCGCGCCAGGAGCAGCGTGTCGATCATGCGGTCGCGGCTGACCGCAGCGCGGCCGACGCGCTCCAATTCCGCGTTGAGAAAGCCGAGATCGAACATCGCATTGTGCGCGACGAGCTGGGCGTCGCCGAGGAACGCGACGAGCTCATCGGCTTTCTCGGCGAACAACGGCTTGTCCCTGAGAAATTCGATCGACAGCCCGTGGATCTTGAAGGCCGTTTCCGGCATGTCGCGTTCCGGGTTGAAGTAGAAATGGAACGTCTTGCCGGTCGGGAAACGGTTGACCATCTCGATACAGCCGATCTCGACCAGCCGATCGCCCGCAAGGGGATCGAGCCCAGTTGTTTCGGTATCGAACACGATCTCGCGCATCGGTGGTCTCTTGGACGCCGGCACCCTGGTGCAGCGAATCAAGGCTTTCGCGGCATATTAGCGATGACGTCGAGAATGTCGCGGACCTGCGCGCGGGCATGGTCGAAACCCCGCGATGTATCCACGATATAATTCGCGCGCCGCCGCTTTTCCGAGTCGGGAACCTGCTTGACCGCAAGGGCGGCAAATTTCTCTTCGGTCATGCCGGGCCGCTCGAAGGCGCGCGCGCGCTGCATATCGGCCGGCGCCGAGACTACTACAACTGCGTTGCAACGCGATTCGCCGCCGATCTCGAACAACAACGGAATATCGAGCACGACGACCGGCGCGCCGCGCGACTGCGCATCGGCAAGGAATTTGTCCCTGGCGGCGCCAACCAGCGGATGCACGATGGCTTCGAGCCGCGCCAACGCCGCCTTGTCGTTGATGACCATGGCCGCGAGCTTGGCGCGATCGACCTTGCCGCCGACCGTGGTTCCAGGGAATGCCGCCTCGATCAACGGCACCGCCTCGCCTTCATAGAGCGCATGCACGACGGCATCGGAATCATGCACCGGCACGCCAGCCTCGGCGAACATCTTGGCGGTCGCCGACTTGCCCATGCCGAGCGAGCCGGTGAGACAGAGTATGAAGGGTCGCGCGGCGCTCATTTCGCCAAGCATCCTCGCTGGCGCAGAAAATCCAGCGCCGTCATCAGCGGTAATCCCAGCACCGTGAAATAGTCGCCGTCGATCCGCTCGAATAATTGAACGCCCAGGCCCTCGAGCTGATAGGCGCCGACGCTCGCGGTCGCCGCCTCTCCCACGGCGTCGAGATAGTCGTCGAGAAACCGATCCGACAACGCTCGCATGGTCAGCCGCGCGACGCCGACATGTTCAAAGAGCACCGCATCGTGCTGAACGAATGCGACGGCGGAATAAAGCTCATGGCTGCGGCCGGACAGGCTCCGCAATTGGGCGCGCGCGGCAATCCGGTCGGCCGGTTTGGAAAAGCGCGCGCCATCAAGCGACAAGGTCTGATCGGCGCCGAGGATCAGACGCCCCGGATGCGACCGTCCGACGAAGGACGCTTTTTCACGCGCCAGCAGAGCCGCGATCGCGACTGGCGCTTGCAACGGCGCCTTGACTTCGAGGCCGCGCTCGTCGAGATCGGCCGGAGCGACCTCGATCGGCACACCGGCGGTTTCGAGCAGCATGCGCCGAATCGCACTCTTGGAGGCCAATACCAGCGGCGTGGCGGCGAGCCACAGCATGACTCACATCGCCCTGTGCCGGCGGCGTTCGCCGAGCAACGCCATCACCGCGGCGGCAGTTTCCTCGATCGAACGCCGGGTGACGTCGATCAGCGGCCAATTGTGCTTGGCGCACAGCCGGCGCGACGCCGAGATCTCGTCGGCCACGGCCTGGCGATCAATATATTGATCGTCGTCGCGCTCCACTTTCAGGCCAAGGAGCCGGTTCTGCCGGATCTGCACGATGCGTTCCGGCGTGGCAAACAGGCCGACCACCAGCGGATGCTGCAAACGCTCGACGCTGGGCGATAGCGCCACGCCCGGCACCAGCGGAACATTGGCGGTTTTCACGCCGCGATTGGCGAGATAGATCGACGTCGGCGTTTTCGAGGTGCGCGACACGCCGAGCAGCACCACATCGGCTTCTTCCAGATCGTCGGTCTGCTGGCCGTCGTCGTGCATCATCGTGTAGTTGAGCGCATCGATGCGGCGGAAATATTCGGCATTCAAAGTGTGCTGTGCGCCGACCTTATGGGTCGTCTCGGCGCCGAGATAGGCCTGGAAGAGATTCAGGACCGGGCCAAGGATCGAAAGACAGGGCAGCCCGAGCTCCCGGCATTTTGCTTCCAGCCGGCCGACCAGGTTTTCCTCGAGCAGCGTATAAAGCACGATGCCGGGCGCTTCCTCGATTTCCGCCAACACCCGATCGAGCTGCTTTTGCGTGCGCACCAACGGATGCACATGCTCGACCGGATTGACCCTGGCGTATTGCGCAGCGGCCGCGCGCGCGACTGTAATCAACGTCTCGCCGGTCGCGTCCGAGATCAGATGCAGATGAAAATAACCCGGTGCCGGCGCCATATAAGTAACGAACAAGCTGTCGATGAATGGGGAGAAGGCCACGCCTTGCGGTAGGGTGCAAGCACCTTCGGCGTCGTAGCCGCAATTCCGTCCACACCCCTGCCCCTGTGGCAACTCCAAACCACGTTCGGGCCGGACAGTGGTGACATGTGGACAGTTGTCTAACAGCGTACCGATAATGGCACTATTGCACCGGAAAACATCAAAAATGCGAGCGATCCCTTTCGTACGAAACATCGCGTAGATGTGCGTAGGATGTGGACGACACGTGCGTTGAACTGCATGAGTCTAATCAACGCTCTAAACACTACAACAGACTCTCTTTATCTAGTTTGAGTAAGATCCGAGCATGGCATCTGATCCTGTGACTAAACCCCTGCTCTGCGCGCTGGCACGCCAACACAATGCCACGCCACCGATCTGGCTGATGCGGCAGGCTGGACGTTACCTTCCCGAATATCGCGTCATTCGCGAGAAGGCCGGAAGTTTTCTCAACCTTTGCTTTAACCCGAAACTTGCGGCCGAAGTGACGCTGCAGCCGATTCGCCGCTTCAGCTTCGATGCGGCCATCATGTTCTCCGATATCCTGGTCGTACCGCATGCACTCGGCCAGCACGTGACGTTTGAAGTGGGCGAGGGACCGCATCTTGAAGCGCTCAACGAGCCGGCAGCGCTGCAACGATTGCGTGCCGAACTTGATCAAGGGCAACTCGCTCCGGTTTACGAAGCGATCGCGCGGGTCAAGCAGGACTTGCCAGCAGATGTTGCTCTGCTTGGCTTTTGCGGCGCACCGTGGACTGTGGCGACCTATATGATTGCGGGTTGCGGTACTTCCGATCAGTTGCCGGCGCGGCTTTTTGCCTATCGTCATCCGCAGGCCTTTGCGCAGCTCATCGACAGATTGGTTGAGGCCTCGGTGAGTTATCTGGTCAGGCAGTTTGCCGCCGGCGTCGATGCCGTGCAGATTTTCGATACTTGGGCCGGCGCGCTGCCGGCTGACGAGTTTCAAAAATGGTGCATCGCGCCGGTCGCGAAGATTGTCACGGCGGTGCGGGAAAAAATTCCGCAAGCGCGTATCATCGGATTTCCGCGCGGCGCAGGAACCAAGCTTTGGCGTTACCTTGACGCCGTAGCGGTCGATGCGATCGGACTCGACTGGATGATCGAGCTTGGCTTTGCCCGCGACCACATCCAGAGCAAGCGAACGATACAGGGCAATCTCGATCCGCTGGCGCTTCTCGCCGGCGGTACGGCGCAGGATCGCGCGACCGACGCTATTCTCGAAGCATTCGGGCAAGCGCCCTTCATCTTTAACCTCGGCCACGGCATTCTGCCGGACACGCCGATTGCTCATGTCGAACGATTGGTCGCGCGCGTGCGCGGCTCCAAGAGCTAGGTCGAGGAGCTAAGTCGAGCCGGCCATGTACGAATGGATCAAGGCCTTTCACATCATCGCCGTGATCGCCTGGATGGCCGGCATGCTCTATCTGCCACGGCTGTTCGTCTACCATTGCGCGGCGGAAAGGGGCTCGGTGCAGTCCGAGACTTTCAAGGTCATGGAACGCCGGCTGCTGCGCGGCATCATCAATCCGGCGATGATTGCAACTTGGGTCTTCGGGCTGTGGCTCGGCTGGCTCGGCCCTGATTCTCACTACGGCTGGTTCGCTTCGGGGTGGCTGCAGGCCAAAATCGTGCTGGTTCTGGCACTGACGGCGGTGCATGGCCTCCTCGCCCGGTGGCGCCGGGATTTCGCTGTCGACAACAACCGCCATTCCGCAAGATTCTATAGACTTATCAACGAAATACCGACCGTGCTGATGATTCTGATCGTCCTGCTCGTGGTGTTGAAACCGTTCTGATATTCACGCGTTCTTAGTGCAAACGACGTCACGCCTCTTGCTAGAACTGCGGTCTTTTCTTATCTTCGCGTCATCCCACCCAACGTAGGCGGATGCATTCGAGTTCTGGCTCCAGCGGACTGGAGCCGATTGATGCATCGGGGCCGGGGCCAAGCTCCTCGCAACCCAAGACCTACGGCTTTCTTCCGCTAGCGACGCCCTCCCTCAATCCGCCGCTAGCCTAATTTCCATAGGATATTCTGAATGCGGGAAATGAAACTCCAAGAACTGAAGGTCAAGACTCCAGCGGAGCTTGTGTCCTTCGCCGAAGAGCTCGAGGTCGAGAACGCTTCGACCATGCGCAAGCAAGAGCTGATGTTCGGCATCCTCAAGCAGCTCTCGGCGCGCGAGACCGACATTGTCGGCGAAGGCGTGGTCGAGGTTCTGCCTGACGGCTTCGGCTTCCTGCGATCGCCTGAAGCGAATTATCTGCCCGGACCGGACGACATCTACGTCTCGCCGTCGCAGATCCGCCGCTTCGGCCTGCGCACCGGCGACACCATCGACGGGCACATTCGCAGCCCGAAGGAAGGCGAGCGCTACTTCGCGCTGCTCAAGGTCAATTCGCTCAACTTCGAAGACCCCGAGAAAGCGCGCCACAAGGTCAACTTCGACAATCTGACGCCGCTCTATCCGGACGAGTGGCTGAAGATGGAATTCGAGGATCCGACCAAGAAGGATCTCTCGGCGCGCGTCATCGACATCGTGGCGCCGGTCGGCAAGGGCCAGCGCGCACTGATCGTGTCGCCGCCGCGCACCGGCAAGACGGTGCTGCTGCAGAACATCGCGCACTCGATCACCCACAATCATCCGGAATGCTATCTGATCGTTCTTCTGATCGACGAGCGGCCGGAGGAAGTCACCGACATGCAGCGCTCGGTGAAAGGCGAGGTCGTGTCCTCGACCTTCGATGAACCGGCTGTGCGCCACGTCCAGGTCGCCGAGATGGTGATCGAGAAAGCCAAACGCCTGGTCGAGCATGGCCGCGACGTGGTCATCCTGCTCGATTCGATTACCCGGCTCGGCCGCGCCTACAACACCGTGGTGCCGTCCTCGGGCAAGGTGCTGACCGGTGGCGTCGACGCCAATGCGCTGCAGCGGCCGAAGCGCTTCTTCGGCGCCGCGCGCAACATCGAGGAAGGCGGCTCGCTGACCATCATCGCCACCGCGCTGATCGATACCGGAAGCCGCATGGACGAAGTGATCTTCGAGGAATTCAAGGGCACCGGCAATTCGGAATTGATCCTCGACCGCAAGGTCGCCGACAAGCGCACCTTTCCGGCGATGGACATCACCCGTTCCGGCACGCGCAAGGAAGAGCTGCTGGTGCCGCCCGATCAGCTCAAGAAGATGTACGTGCTGCGCCGCATCCTCAATCCGATGGGCACCATGGACGCCATCGACTTCCTGCTCGACAAGCTGCGCAACACCAAGAACAACGGCGAGTTCTTCGACTCGATGAATACCTGACGCGGCGGACGGATCGATTCAGCCAATCGATCCGCCGTCAACTCGCGCAGCCGCGCAGGAGTTCGCGCGCCGGCGAAAGGTCAGGAATATCGTCGCTGCCATCGAACACGACAAGCGCTTCCTGGAGTGGCGCGGCGCCGTTTTGTGGCGCGCCTCTGGCGCTCCAGGCCCGTGCCAGATCCATCGCCGCCCGCAACTGAAAAGCGTAAGCCTGCTGGTGTTTCGCTGTCGCCGCGGCCGTTTCAAACTCCTGTACGGCGTCTTCGAAACGAGACGGATCGAGCCGCAGCAGGCATTCGCCGCGTAGCCTTTGAATCTCCGCAAGATAGACGCCGACGCCCGGCTCTTTGATCGTCTTCAGGATATTGTCCAGCAGTTCGAGCGCGCGGGCGACCTGTCCCGCCTCAAGCCGGACGCTCGCAAGGAGTGCCGTGTAATACTGTGGAATTGGTCCTGCCTGAAGAACGCGGTCATATTCCGCCTCCATGACGCGAAGACCTTCCGACAGAGTTGCTCCGCATGCATTTGCCCAGCCAGCCATAAAGAGCGCGACCGACCGCTGCGCCGGCAAGTTGAATTTGACCGTGACTTCGATCAGACGCGATGAGACAGCACGAACGGCGTCACGGTCTCCGATGAACTGATACGTCGTCATCGCGTTCATGAAGGCGAATGCGACGCTGTTCGCATGATTGAGCCTCAGCGCAAGCTTGATCGCCTGTTCGACGCCGGCTGCCGCTTCCCTGGGGCACCCGCGTTGCGCGAGTGCGAGCGCAAGGTTGCTATGGGCGCATACTCCGGGATCGTGTCCGCCATATTCGGCGGCGAGCTGGCTGTGACGATCGGGATCGTAGTGCGTGATACCCTCGCGGCTATCGGTCAGCGAGCGGGCGGTGTCGCCGCGGAAAAATGCCGTCGCCCAGCGGCAATGGATAGCCTCAAGCAATAGCGTCTCGTCTTTGGACTGCTGCGCAAGTGCGACCAGTTCTTCGGCGTGATCGCGCGCCGTGGCGGTCTGGCGTTGCATGCTGGCGCAAAACCACAAGCCCCAAGTCGCCTTGAACAGGACGCGGTCATCGCCCAAGGTTTTCGCGATCTCGTATGCGCGCAGATAGTCGCGCTGGATCTCGCGGTTTTGGAAGCCCTTCGAGATGAGAACGGCCGGTCCGTGCTTGAGCAGCACCGCGACCTCGCGTTTGTCACGATCGCCGCCCGGCGGCATGCGGTTGGCTTCCGTCAAGGCCGCGTCGAAATGAGCGACCGCTTCGGCATAGGCCGAGCGGGCAACAGCGCGTTCGCCGGCGCGTTCGCTATAGCGGCTGGCCTCATCGGGAAGCTCGGCGCGGCTGAAATGATGCGCCAGAATTTCCGGCTCGGTCTCGGCCAGCGCCGGAAAGCGCTCCTCGAGTGTGCGGGCGATGCGCTCGTGAAGCTGCTGCCGGCGAGTGCGGAGCAGGCTGTCATAAGCGACATCGCGGGTCAGCGCGTGCTTGAAGCTGTAGCTCGGTTCGATCGTTCGCGCTTGCCGAAAGACCAGGCTCGCGTCGGTCAGCCGCGCCAATGCAGCATCGAGTTCATCGGCTCCGACCGGCGCCACCGCAGCCAGCAACGCATGGGCGAACTGCCGGCCGATGGCCGCGGCAACCTGCGCGATCTCCTTGGCCGGACCGAGCCGGTCGAGCCGCGCCATCAGTGAATCCTGCAGCGTTGCCGGCACGCCCAATCGGTTCGGCGTTTGCGATTCCGCGACCGTGCGGGTCAATTCCTCGACGAACAGCGGCACGCCGTCGGTTTTCGCCAGAATCTCTTCGACCAGATCCGGGGTGATGGATTGCGCGGTAGCAATGCCGGCGACGATTTCGGCACACTGTGCCTTGCCGAGCCGACCGAGCGCGAGCGAAATGACGTGGTCGCGGCCCGACCACGGCGACGCGAATTCCGGCCGGGCCGTCACGACGACGAGGATGCGGGCCGAGACGACGGCGTCGATAAGACGGGTCAGCAATTCCAATGTGGTCGGGTCGATCCAGTGCGCATCCTCGAGAACGAAGAGTACCGGCTGGTATTCGGAGAGATGCAACAGGCGATCGACCAGTGCCGACAGAGTCGCGCTCTTGTGTTGCGCCGGCGTGAGATCAAGCGGGCGATAGCGGCTGTCGGCGGGCAATGACAGAAGTTCGGCGACGAGCGGCGCAAGGGCGCTCTGGCCACCGCCGCCGTTTGCCAGGAGGGGATCAAGCTTATCGAGTTTTTGCACGGCTGAATCGTCGGCCGTGAAGCCGGCGGCTTGCTCGATCTGACGCAGCACCGGATAAAACGCGGTGTTGCTGTGGTAAGGCGAGCATTGCACGACGACGCGGCGGTGCGATTCCTCGATGATACCGTCAAACAAGGCCTCCACCAGCCGCGACTTGCCCATGCCGGGTTCGGCGGTAAGCAGAACCGCTTGCCCCTCGCCGTGTTGCGCGTGGCGCCAGCGATCGAGCAGCAGACCCATTTCCTGGCTGCGGCCGACGAACGGCCCAAGACCGACGCGCGCTGCGGCAAAACGGCTGGCGAAGGGTGCTTCCCGCACGATGCGCCAGACCGGTACCGGCTTGACGAAACCCTTGAGTGCGTGGTCGCCATGGCTTTCGCATTCGAACCGGCGGCCGAGCAGGTTATGGGTGGCGTCACTGACCAGGACCGTGTTGGGTTCGGCCAAGGTTTGCAGCCGGGCGGCGAGATTGGGCGTTTCGCCGACGATCGCCTCTTCGCGCGCGGCGCCGATGCCGACGATATCGCCGACCACCACAAGGCCGGTGGCGATGCCGACGCGGGTCTCGAGCGCAACGCCGTCGGGCCGTTCGATCTGCCGGACCGCTTCGACAATCGCCAGCGCGGCGAGGACCGAGCGCTCCGCGGCGTCCTCATGGGCCTGCGGATAGCCGAAATAGGCCAGCACGCCGTCGCCCATGAACTTGGCGATGTAGCCGTCGAAACGGGCGATGGCGCCGGCGATGGCATCTTGATAGCGCCGGATCAACCGGCCCATGTCCTCGGGGTCAAGAGCAGTGGCGAGCGCCGTCGAGCCGACCAGGTCGCTGAACAGAACCGTGACCTGTCGGCGCGCCGCTTCGGGTGACGCGGCCGAGGCGGGAGCGGAAACGGAAACGGCGATGTCGGCCGGTTTCTGTTCGACCGCTTGGGTCGAGTGGCGCAAGCTAGCGATGGCTTTGAGAAGCTTGCGGCGATGGCCGAGCGAAATGCCGAGTTTCTCGAAATCCTGCTCGGTCAGATCGGGAAGAATTTCGAGATCGACGTCGTTGTCGGCCAGTGATCCGGCCAATGACTCCAAGCCAAATTGCCTGAGCCATTCATTCAGGTCCGGCATTCGCCACCTTACGACGTCGTTGGCGGATCAAGGCGCGCCGCCGCCTTTCAGCCGCCGACTATACCGCCCGGATAAGACGGCTCAAACACGCTGGGAACGGGAGCGGCGGGCTTAGCTGCGGCCGTCAGATGATTTGATTGGCGAGGCAGTCTTGGAATGCAATGCCAGGGCCGCCTTCGAAGTCAACGCAATGTCTGGATCGACGAAACACATGCCGCCTTTGCCGACGGCGGACTCGCAACCGTTTGCGGTCGTATAGCCGCACTCGATCACGGCATTGTCCTTGGCCGCATAGCCGCACCACTGGTCGGCGCGCGCCCCGGTTGCCGACAGGGCCAGGGCGGCGGCCGCAACAACGATCCCGTAACGCATCTCGGATCTCCTTCGCTTCGCCCCGGCAGTGTTGATGAAAGCACGATTCGTGCCTCGATGAACGATGGCATCAGTTATGTCGCACCGCGTCGATGGCGCCAATAAGGCCAGCAGGATCGCCGACCGGCAGCGAACAGGTATCACCTACGCAGACGAAGGCCGCGGCATCATTGGCCGCGGCAATTTTGGCGCGCGCCGGGTGCCGCTCCGGTAACGCCGCCGCGGTCGCGGCATGGAGCACGATGCGGTCGAGCGGCGGTCGCGCTCGAGCCGCCGCCAGCAACGCTGCGGCACGCGGCCCCTGCCCCGTGACAACAATTTCTGTTGTGCGCAGACGCAGATCGACGGCGTTCATCAGCGCCATGTGCATGTAGAGGTTCTCCACCGCCTGCGGCGCGATGGCGGCGATCAGACGGTCGGCCTTGTCGCGCCATCGGTCGTCACCGGCCAGCATCGCAAGCCGGATCAGGTTTTGCGCCGCTACCGCATTGTGGTTCGGCGTCGCCTCGTCGGCGGTCGAGGCCGGGCGGATGACGAGGCCTTCGGCATCGGCGGCAGTGAGATAATAGGTTCCGGTCGCTGCATCGGCATAGTCGCGGTCGAGCGCGTGCTGCCAGGCCAACGCTTGGTCGAGATAGGTCTGCCGTCCGGTCGCCTCGGAGAGCGCCAGTGCAGCGCGGATCATGGCGGCAAAATCGGACGCTAGCCCCGGAAATTTGAGCTGGCCTTCGCGCCAGGAATGGCCGAGGCGGTCGCCCTTTGCCATTACGCGCGCGATGACGTCGAAAGCGCGCGCAGCAGTGTCGAGCCACGACGGTTCGTCGAACATCGGGCCGGCATTGGCGAGCGCGGCGATCATCATGCCGTTCCAGTCGGCGAGCACCTTGTCGTCAAGGCCGGGGCGGATACGCGTGTCGCGCACGGCGAGGAGTTTTGCGCGCAAGCCTGCCAGTCGTGTTTCATCCGCCTCGCTGCGTTGCTGCGGCTTGAGCCGGTTGAGGATGTTATGGCCTTCGAAATTGCCCGCCGGCGTCACGTCGTAGTTGCGGGCGAAATACTGACCGTCCTCGATGCCGAGTGTCGCGATCACCTCGTCGTAGGACCAGACGTAGAACTTGCCTTCCTCGCCCTCGGAGTCGGCATCGAGCGACGCCGCGAAGGCGCCCTCGCCCGTGGTCATCTCTCGAGCAAGCCAGGCCACGGTTTCGGCGGCGCGCTGGCGATAAAGCGGATTGCCGCTGCGCCGGTGCGCGATCGCCAACAGCTCCAATAGCTGCGCGTTGTCGTAGAGCATTTTCTCGAAATGCGGCGTGAGCCAGCGTTCGTCGACCGAATAGCGCGAGAAGCCGCCGCCGAGATGATCATAGATGCCGCCCTCGCAGATATGGTGCAGCGTGATGTCGACAGCGGCGAAATAGCGCGCTTCGCCGGTGCGCAGAGCGGCGCGCCACAACAACTCGAACAGCGCGGCCTGCGGAAACTTGGGCGCGCCGCGCGTGCCGCCGTTGACCGGATCGATCATGCCGCCGAGCTGGCGCGCGGCATTGTCGAGTTCGGCCTGGCCGAGCGTGACGACGCCAGGTGGCCGCGCCTTGCTGGCGAGCCGCTCCATCAGTGCGGCGCGGTTGGTCTCGATTTTTTGCGGTTCCTCGCGGAACAGCCGGGCGATCTCGCGTAAGACATCGACGAAAGCCGGTTTGCCGTAGCGCGAGCCTTTCGGAAAATATGTGCCGCCCCAGATCGGCTCACCGTCGGGCGTAAGGAACATGGTCAGCGGCCAGCCGCCGTGTTCGCCGAGATGATGCAGCGCCGCCATGTAGATCTGATCGATGTCGGGCCTTTCCTCGCGATCGACTTTGATGTTGACGAACAGCTCGTTCATCACCGCCGCCGTGGCATCGTCCTCGAAGCTTTCGTGTGCCATCACATGGCACCAGTGGCAGGCGGCATAGCCGACCGAGAGCAGGATCGGCTTGCCGGCACGCTTGGCTTCCGCCAAGGCGTCTGGCCCCCACGCCCACCAATCGACCGGGTTGTGCTGGTGTTGCAGCAGGTACGGGCTGGTTTCGTGCGCGAGGCGGTTCTGGGTCTGGGAGGTTGCAGTCATAGTCTCAATGTAGGCCGGCATTCTTAAGTCGGCAAAACCACCCTGCCCGCGGCTTTCGCCGCCGGGTCTTTCCGGCCATGATCGGCGGCATGGAATGACTGCCATTGCCAGGACGGGAAACGCGAAGATGAAGCGCAGCACGGACCGAATTCTTGTCACTCACGTCGGCAGCCTGGTTCGTCCGCTGGCGATCCGCGACGTGATGTGGGCGCGGGAACGCGAGCGCAGCTACGACGAAGCGGTGTTCGAGAAAACGCTGAAGGATGAAGTGGCGGCCGTTGTCCGGCAGCAGGCGAAGACCGGGATCGACATCGTCAGCGATGGCGAGTTCGGCAAGGCCGGCTGGATCCGGTACGTGGCCGAACGGCTCGGCGGCTTTGTCCATCGTGAATTTCGCGAGGGCGACCATGAGGCGACGCCGAACCACTTGATCCCCGAGGTCGCGCGGTTTCCGGAATTCTACGCCGCCTATCACCCAATCCAGTATTACGACTGGCTGCCGCCCGGGCAGTCGAAGACCCCTCTCAAGCCAGACAATGCGAGCGCCAGGCCGAAGGCTTTGGTGTGGGATTGCGTGGCGCCGATTACGTACAAGGGGCAAGCCGCCATCAAGCGCGACATCGACAATTTCAAGACCGCGCTGAGCGGCGTCAAAGTCGAGGGCGCCTTCATGCCGGTGGCGGCGCCGATGAGCGCGCGCGGACTCTGGCTCAACACCTACTACAAGAGCGACAGCGAGATTGTGGTGGCGCTCGCCGATGCGCTGAAGGAGGAATACAATGCGATCGTCGATGCCGGTTTCATCCTGCAACTTGACGACGCCTACATGGCGCATGAATACGCGCGGCTCCTTGGCGAGATGAGCGCGCGCGACGTGCACAAATATGCCGAGAGCTGTGTCGACCTGACCAATCATGCGCTGAGCGGGATTCCAGAAGACCGAGTGCGGTACCACGTCTGCTGGGGCAGCTGGAATGTACCGCACGTGCAGGACGTCCCGCTCGGGACAATTGTCGATCTCATTCTCAAGGTGCGCGCCCAGGCTTACGCGATCGAAGCCGCCAACCCCCGCCACGCCCACGAGTTTCAGGTCTGGAAGGACGTCAAATTGCCGGATGGCAAGATTTTGATGCCCGGTGTCATCAGTCACGCTACCAACGTGGTCGAACATCCGGAACTGGTGGCGTTGCGGCTGAAGAACTTTGCCAACTTGGTCGGTCGGGAAAACGTCATTGCCGGTACGGACTGTGGATTCGCCCAAAGCTACGACATCGTCCGCTGTCATCCGTCGGTGCAGTGGGCGAAGCTGGAGGCGTTGGTTGAGGGCTCTCGATTGGCTTCGAAGGAATTGTGGGGCGCCGCCGCCTGACGCAGTCACGCCAGCTCCGCACCTGTTCTGAGCGGTGGACACGGTGAAACGAGCGGCCACTTGACCATGGTGTTCAAGTGGCCGTTGTGTTTTCTGTCATGGGTCGCGCAGACACGATTTTTGCTCTTTCCTCCGGCCGGCCGCCGGCGGCGATTGCCGTGGTGCGGATGTCCGGACCACGCGCCGGTGCAGCGCTTGAGGCTCTGACCGGGCGTGTACCGGTGCCGCGCAAAGCGGCGCTGGTGCGGGTGCGCGATCCGAAAAGTGGTGAAGCGATCGACGAGGCGCTCGCGCTGTGGTTTCCGGCGCCACACAGCGAGACCGGCGAGGACGTTGTGGAGTTTCAGCTTCACGGCGGCCACGCGGTGATTGCAGCAGTGCTCGATGCGTTGGGCGAAATCGACGGCTGCCGGCTGGCCGAAGCCGGGGAGTTCACGCGCCGCGCTTTTGAGAACGGCAAGCTCGATCTCACCGCGGTTGAGGGGCTGGCTGATCTCATCGCCGCCGAAACGCCGACGCAACGGCAATTGGCGTTCCGTCAGCTCAAGGGTCTGATCGGCGACCGCGCGGATGCGTGGCGGCGGCGGCTGATCGAAGCCTTGGCTTTGGTCGAGGCGCGGATTGATTTTTCCGACGAGGCCGATGTGCCCGAGGACTTGGTGAGTCCGGCGCTTCATGCTGCGCAGCAATTGCGTGACGAGATTGCCGTGGCGCTGGCCGATGGCGGTCGGGGCGAGCGGCTCCGGGATGGCCTTGTCATTGCCATTGCCGGGCCACCCAATGCCGGCAAATCCACGCTGCTCAATCGGCTGGCGCGGCGCGAGGCGGCGATCGTGTCGCCTTACGCCGGCACGACGCGCGACGTCATCGAAGTGCACCTCGATCTCGGCGGCTATCCGGTGACCGTACTGGATACAGCGGGCATCCGCGACAGCGACAGCCCGGTCGAACAGGAAGGCGTTCGCCGCGCCACAGAGCGGGCCGCTGAGGCCGATCTGGTGCTGTGGGCCATTGACGCCTCGGCCAATGGCGGAGCGGTCATTGAACGTCCCGCGAACCTTGCCAAAACTCAGGTTTGGTTGGTCGAAAACAAGATTGACCTCGCGAAGGAAAGTTCTCACATCGATCATAAAGATGAAAGTGAATTCATTCTATCTGTTTCGGCGAAGACAGGGGAGGGAATCGAGTCACTCATCGCTGCTTTAGCGGGGTTCGCTCGGGATTTCTTCGGCACGACCGAGTCGGTCTTGGTGACTCGCAGGCGCCATCGCCTCGCCCTGACCGAGACAGTCGCCGCGCTCGATCGTGCCCTGGCGAAGAAAAATACCGGGAGTGAAGAAATCATTGCCGAGGAGTTGCGAGCAGCAGCGACCACGCTCGGCCGTCTGACCGGACGCGTCGATGTGGAAGACATTCTCGACGTCATCTTTCGCGATTTCTGTATTGGTAAATGAATCGTTAACGCTCGTTTCGGCGCCGCTGTCGGCGCGTGTTTCACGTGAAACAGTGCCCTTCCCCGGTTTTTTGACCGCCGATTCGGTGTTCGCTAGAAGTGCGCAATGAATGCCCGGTTTGATGTGATTGTCGTTGGCGGCGGCCACGCCGGTTGCGAGGCTGCGGCTGCGGCTGCGCGCATGGGCGCGGCCACGGCGCTCATCACGCACCGCTTTGCCACCATTGGCGCGATGTCGTGCAACCCGTCCATTGGCGGCCTCGGCAAGGGGCATCTGGTTCGCGAAATCGATGCGCTCGACGGCCTGATGGGCCGGGTCGCCGATGCCGGTGGCATTCAGTTTCGCGTGCTCAATCGGCGCAAAGGCCCCGCGGTCCGCGGCCCACGCGCCCAAGCCGACCGCAAGCTTTACGCAGCGGCGATGCAGCAGGCGGTCCGTGCCCACACCAATCTCACGGTGATCGAGGCGGAGGTCGACGATCTGGTCACCAAGAACGACGTTACCGCTGTCAGGCTGAATGACGGCCGGACCATTGGCTGCGGCGCAGTGGTATTGACCACCGGCACTTTTTTGCGTGGTTTGATTCACATCGGCGAACAGCAGATTCCGGCCGGGCGGGTAGGGGAGGCGCCAGCCACGGGGCTTTCCTTGACGCTGGAGCGTGCCGGATTTGCGCTGGGGCGTCTCAAGACCGGCACCCCGCCTCGTCTCGACGGTACGACCATCGACTGGGCCGCGGTCGAAATGCAGCCGGGAGACGAGCCGCCCGAGCCGTTTTCAACGCTTACGGACCGCATCACCAACCCGCAGATCCAGTGCGGCATCACCCGCACCAATGCCGCTACCCACGCCATCATTCGCGCCAACGTCCATCGCTCGCCGATGTATTCCGGCCAGATCAAAAGCCGCGGCCCGCGTTATTGCCCTTCGATCGAGGACAAGATCGTCCGCTTTGGCGAGCGCGACGGACATCAGATTTTTCTTGAGCCGGAAGGCCTCGACGACGGCACGGTTTATCCAAACGGCATTTCGACCTCGCTGCCGCAGGATGTGCAGGCGGCCCTGGTCGCGACCATTCCCGGGCTTGAGCGCGCCCGTATGCTCCGGCCCGGCTATGCCATCGAATACGATCATGTCGATCCGCGCGAACTCACGCCGTCGCTGGAGACAAAGCGCGTGCCGGGGCTGTTCCTGGCCGGCCAGATCAACGGTACGACGGGCTATGAAGAGGCTGCGGCGCAAGGACTTCTTGCCGGTCTCAGCGCCGCGTCGCGCGCCGGTGGCGGTGCGCCGATCGTGTTCGATCGCGCCGAAGCCTATCTGGGTGTGATGATCGACGATCTGGTCAGCCGCGGCGTCACCGAGCCGTATCGCATGTTCACGTCGCGCGCCGAATACCGGCTGACCTTGCGCGCCGACAATGCCGATCAACGTCTGACCGGCAAGGCCATCGCGCTCGGCTGTGTCAGTGCCGAGCGCGCCCGCGCCCATAGCACCAAAATGGCAGAGCTCGACGCGGCGAGGGTAATGGCCCGTGCGCAAACGGTCACGCCCAGCGAAGCTGCGCGTCATGGTGTGGCGCTGCGCAAAGACGGTCAGCGCCGCTCGGCGTTCGAGCTGTTGTCGTATCCGGATATTGGTATCGCCGATGTGGCGCGGATCTGGCCGGCCTTCGCCCAGCTGCCGCACAAGATCGCCGAGCAGATCGAGACCGATGCCAAGTACGACGTCTATCTCAGCCGTCAGGCGGCCGACGTCGAGTCCTACCGCCGCGACGAAAGCCTCGTTCTGCCTGATGATATCGACTACGCGGCGCTTCCCGGGCTTTCCAACGAAGTTCGCCACAAGCTGCAAACCCGCCGTCCGCGCACCATCGGCCATGCCGGCCGGATCGATGGCATCACGCCCGCGGCGCTGACCTTGCTGGTTGCGCATATGCGCCGGCATGGCCACAGACCGGCAGCCAAGTCCGCCGATGGCGCGGTCGCCTGATCTCGCCGAAGATCGCCGCTGCGCGCTGGCGCTGACGCCTGTTTCACGTGAAACAACCGAACGGCTTGACCGGTTCGTTGCCGAACTTCTGCTCTGGCAGCCGAAGATAAATCTGATCGCGCGGTCGACCGTACCGAAACTGTGGACGCGCCATATCGCTGACTCGCTTCAGCTTCGCCTGCTGGCCCCGCAAGCGAAAATTTGGGTGGACCTTGGCTCGGGAGCGGGATTTCCCGGACTGGTGTTGGCCTGTGCATTTGCGGATACGCCCGGCGCGCGCGTGCATCTGGTCGAGAGCAACAGCAAGAAGGCGGCATTCCTGCGCGAAGCGGCGAGGGCGACGGGCGCTCCCGTGATCGTCCACCCTGTGCGGATCGGGGATTTCGTCGATAACCCGCCCGCTTCTGTCCAGATCGTCACTGCCCGAGCTCTGGCACCGCTTGTGGAGCTATTATCGGCAGCGTATCCGTTGTTGACGAAAGGTGCTCAAGGCTTGTTTCCCAAAGGACAAGATGTTGACGCCGAATTGACCGAGGCCGCTAAATGTTGGACCATCAAGGCGTCTCTGGTCCCGAGTCTAACCGATTCCAAAGCGCGGATTGTCCATGTTACGGGTATTAATTCAATTTTACAACCATAGCGTGTTTAAGTTGTAACTGCAGCGGCCAAATACGAAAGCAGCGGCCATGAGTGAAACATCGATCCCGGAGCAGTCCGCTAGCGTGGTCCCCTTTGCGGCGCCCGAGTCTCCGCTCCACGTGCAGACCGTCAAGCACCCGCGCGTCCTCGCCGTCGCCAACCAGAAAGGCGGCGTTGGCAAAACGACAACCGCGATCAACCTCGGCACTGCACTCGCGGCCATCGGCGAAGAAGTTCTGATTATCGATCTCGATCCGCAGGGCAACGCGTCAACCGGCCTCGGCATCGACCGCGCCAGCAGGCTGCATTCCACCTATGACGTTCTGGTCGGACAAAGGCCGCTGCGCGACGCCATCGTTGCCACCGCCGTGCCGCGCCTGCATCTTGCGCCCTCGACACTCGATCTCTCGGGGCTCGAGCTTGAAATCGGCCAGGCGCGCGACCGCGCCTTCCGGCTGCGCTCCGCGCTGGCGCCGCTCGCGGGTGTCGCGGCGGGTCAGACGAAATTCAGCTACGTGCTGGTCGACTGTCCACCCTCGCTCAATCTCCTGACCATCAACGCCATGGCTGCGGCGAACGCGATTCTGGTGCCGCTGCAATGCGAGTTCTTCGCGCTCGAGGGACTGTCGCAGCTTCTGAAAACCGTCGAGTCGGTGAAGAAGCAGCTTAACCCCGATCTCACCATCCACGGCGTCGTGCTGACGATGTTCGACGCGCGCAACAATCTGTCCGGCCAGGTTGTCGCCGACGTCCGCCAATTCATGGGACCGAAGGTTTACGACACCATCATCCCGCGCAATGTCCGCGTCTCGGAAGCGCCGTCCTACGGCAAACCGGTCCTGGTGTACGATCTCAAATGCAGCGGCAGCGAAGCCTATTTGCGGCTGGCGACCGAAATCATTCAGCGCGAGAAAGAAATCGCGGCGAGTGAGGGCGGCCAGGTCGCGTGAGCACGGTGCCGGGGAAGGCTGCAATGGCGGAGGAAGCGGCACGATCGCGGTTGGGGCGCGGCCTCGCGTCGTTGATCGGCGACGTCGGCAACGAAAGCTCGGCCGAGCGTCCGCGCGGCCAGCGCAAAGCGCCGACCGGATCGCTGCAACCGAATCCGCGCAATCCTCGGCGCAATTTCGCCGATGAAGAGCTCAACGATCTTGCGGCGTCGCTGCGCGAACGCGGCATCATCCAGCCGATCGTGGTGCGGCCGCTGCGCGGTTCCGCCGACACCTTCGAAATCATCGCCGGCGAGCGGCGTTGGCGCGCCGCGCAGCGCGCCGCATTGCACGAGGTGCCGATCGTCGTCGTCGAAGCGACCGACGAAGAGTCGCTGCAATTGGCCATCATCGAGAACGTGCAACGCAGCGACCTTAATCCGCTCGAGGAGGCGGAAGGTTACCGTGCGCTCATTCGGGATTTCAGCCACAGCCAGGATGACGTCGCCCACATCGTGGGCAAAAGTCGCAGTCATGTCGCCAACACGCTGCGGCTGCAGACGCTGCCCGATAAAGTCAGGGAGCATATCCATTCCGGCCGGCTCAGCGCCGGCCACGCGCGTGCTCTGGTCGGTCATCACGACGCCGAGCGGCTCGCGGAGGAGATCGTCGCGCGCGGTTTCAACGTGCGTCAGGTCGAGAAGATAATCCGCCGGGAAGGATCGAAAATCGGCAAAGCAGCGGCACGGCGCGGGATCACGAAGAATGCGGATACCGCCGCTCTCGAAAAACAGCTTTCGGATGCGCTCGGCCTTGTCGTCGATATCGATCACCGCGGCGCTCATGGCGGCTCGGTGCGCATCCGCTATCGCAGCCTCGATCAGCTCGATGACTTGGTGCGTCGGCTGGACAAGAAGCACTGAACTCGCCAAGCGCGCTCGGCGCCGGCGTCACGGACTACATCAGCTCTTCCACAACGCCTTGAATGCCTCGCGCTTCTTCGGATCGTAGAGGCTCGGATAATCGTACATCAGCGGTCCCGACGGTTCGACATGCAGCGTCGCGAAGACCGGGCCGCCCTGTTCCAGCACGTGCGCAATTTGTTGCTCGAACATGCGCAGATCGGAAAAGTCATACGTTGCGGCGTAGCCGGCCGAACGCGCCATAGTGGCGAAATCGACTTTCCGGTTCGGTATCGGATGGCCGCCATTTGCCTCATAGGTTTCGTTGTGCGCGACGAAGTGCACGAGATTCTTCGGCGCAACCGCGCCGATAGTGACGAGGCTGCCGAGATTCATCAACAGGCTGCCGTCGCCTTGCAGCACGACGACGCGCTTGTCGGGACGGCCGAGCGCCAGCCCGAGCCCGTGCGACGAATCGAGCCCCATGGCGCCGATCGACAGATAATTCAGCGGGCGCGGGCTGACGCCGACCCAATCGACGGCGGAACTGTAGGTCGCGACCACAGCCTCGTCCTTGATGTGGCGCGCCAGGATGCGGAAACATTCATCGCGTTTCATCATGGCGCGTCGGGACCCCGCGAGACCAGAAATGCGACAGGCTGCGACTCGGCGTAGGCTTTCTCGATCGCCGGCGCGATCAGCGCGATGTCGTCGTCGTTGTTGATGACGTGATGCGAGATGCCCATGTCGTCGAGGATCGGTTCGACGATGCGGACACCGTAGCGCGACGATTCCCGCGGCGTCTTGTCCGGATCGTGCTGCAGCAATCCCACCATCATGCAGATCGGCTGCTTGAATTCGACGGCAATGCCGCGGATGGCGTTGATCGAATCGAGAAAACCGGTGTGCTGGATCAGGATCAGCGCCCGCTTGTCGGCATAGGACAGGCCCGAGGCGATACCGACGCACTCGTCTTCCTTGCAGACCCGGATGAGTTTGAGCTCCTTGTCCTGTGCAATCGGCGCCAGCAGTCCGGAGCTCGTGGTGATGTCAGGCACCGATAAAATGTATTCGACCCCGCTCGCCTTGATGGCGGCAATGATGCCGCCGCCGTCGAGCTTGCGCGCTCCCGGCGCTGCCATCCCCGCTCTCCAATTCCAGGACCCAAGGTGCCAGCGTAGCCGGGATCGCGAATTGGTCAATCAGGATGGCGCGCGTGCCGTGTGCGCGCGGCAGACGTGCGCCCGCACCGCGACGGCGCGGGATGGCGGCATGTCGAAGCTATTCCGCGGCGGTTCTGCCCGCACTGCCGGTGCCGAAGCGCCGCTCAATATAATCGATGACGATCTTCTGGAAGTCAGCGGACACGGTCGGGCCGCGCAGCGTCATGGCTTTCTTGCCGTCGATGAAAACCGGCGCGGTCGGATGTTCGCCGGTGCCGGGCAACGAGATGCCGATGTCGGCATGCTTGGATTCGCCCGGGCCGTTGACGATGCAGCCCATGACCGCGACATTGAGGCCCTCGACGCCGGGATAACGCGTCTTCCATTCCGGCATCGAGTCGCGGATGAAGCTCTGGATGCTGGACGCCAGCTCCTGGAATGTCGTCGAAGTGGTGCGGCCGCAGCCGGGGCAGGCGGCGACCAGCGGCACGAAGGTGCGCAGACCCACCGTCTGCAACAATTCCTGCGCGACCTTGACTTCGAGCGTACGATCGCCGTTCGGCTCCGGTGTCAGCGAGATGCGGATGGTATCGCCGATACCCTGCTGCAACAGCACGCCCATGGCGGCCGATGAAGCGACAATGCCCTTCGAGCCCATGCCGGCCTCGGTCAGCCCGAGATGCAGCGCGTAGTTCGAACGCCGCGCCAGCTCCGCATAGACGCCGATGAGATCCTGCACCGCGGACACTTTCGCCGACAGAATGATTTTCGAGCGCGGCAGTCCGATCTCCTCGGCGCGTTCCGCCGACAACATCGCCGACTGAAGCATCGCTTCGCGTGTCACGTCGCGGGCGTCGACCGGATGGTTCGACTTGGCGTTCTCGTCCATCAGGTGCGTGAGCAGATCCTGGTCGAGCGAGCCCCAATTGGCGCCGATGCGCACGGGCTTGTCGTGCTTGATCGCCATCTCGACGATGGCGCCGAACTGGCGGTCTTTCTTTTCCTTGAAGCCGACATTGCCGGGATTGATGCGATATTTGTCGAGCGCCTCGGCACAGGCCGGATGGTCGGCAAGAAGCTTGTGGCCGATGTAATGAAAGTCGCCGACGATCGGCACGTCGACATTCATTTTCAGAAGCCGCTCCTTGATGTGCGGCACGGCGGCCGCAGCCTCGTCGCGGTCGACGGTGATGCGGACGATTTCGGAGCCGGCGCGAGCCAGCGCCGCCACCTGTTTGGCGGTGCTGTCGACATCGGCGGTATCGGTATTGGTCATCGACTGCACCACGATGGGTGCGCCGCCGCCGACCGTCACTTTGCCGACTTTGACCGCGACAGTTTGGTGCCGTTCGGCAGGACCGGAAAATTCCATCATAGCGTCAGTACCTTAGGAAACATCTGGGGCACGGCCTCGGGAAGCAAGAGCCCCGCATCGGCCATGATATAGCGTTCCACTGGGCTTTGTGACACCTCTATTCGCCCGGAGGCTGGAACCGCCATCGCCGCCGCATGGCGAAAGCCCCGAGCGCGTTCAAGGATCAGTGGCCATGAATCAAGTCAACGAAATGACACTGACGTTTCGTTGTGCGCCCGAACTCGACGGTCTGTTGCCGCGGCCGATCCCGGCAGTGCGTGGGCTGCCGGACTGGTTCAAATCCATGCCGTCGAAGAGCTTCAATCCGACCATGGGCGATGAGACGCAGACGGTCAAAAAATGTCCGCCATTTATCGACGCCATGACCTACGGTTTTCTCATTCCGCTGGTGACCGATCTTGAAGTCCGAGACGGCGAATTCAGCTGGACGTTCGACGTGCCCGAGGGCTTCGTCAGCGAGTATTCGCATTCCCCCATCGGGTTTCATGATCCCAGTCAGATTGTCGGCGCGCCCTTCGCCGACGACGATCGCTTCATCATCAAGTTTAACGGTTTCTGGAATATCGAAGCGCCATCGGGCTACTCCCTGCTGTTTACCCATCCGGTCAATCGCACGGACCTGCCGTTCACGACGCTCACCGGACTGGTCGATTGCGATTCATTCCGTCACAGCCCGGTGAGCTTTCCGGCACGCTGGCACGATGCAGACTTCAATGGCGTGCTGCCCAAGGGCACGCCGGTCGCACAATGCCTGCCGGTCAAACGTGAAGGCTGGGTCGAGCGCTTTGAGTTTCTGACGAACGACGACAACCGGCGCATGGTGCAGACACGCACGGCGATCGCCCGCGAGGATGGAATCTATCGCCGGCAGTTCCGCGCGCCGAAACGCTAGTTTTACGGCTTCGGTCGCCGCATGAAGCGCGCGGCATCGCTCTGCTTGAGCCAGAACCGCCCGCGCGCGGCTGCGGCAAGCGAACCGAGCGCGACGCCATAGCGCCTCGCCTCGCCGCGCGCGGCGGCGCGGAAGCAATCGTAGCCGGCATCGATCTGACCGAGTTCAAGAAGACAGTGGCCGAGATGCAGCCACGCCGCCTGATCCCCGGGCGCCACCGCGAGGTAACGCCTGAAATATTCCGCGGCGGCCTGGTTGGAGCCGAGCTCCTGGAGCGCCCGCGCCATTCCGAACAGGGCGTCGGGCGCAGTAGGCGAAATCGCCAGTGCGCGCGCAAAGGCCGCTTGCGCCTCGGCGCATTTGCGCAGCGACAGCAGGGCGTAGCCCTGCTGGATCGGAAGCTCCGACATCATCGGTGCCGCTGCGATGCCGCGGTCGAGCACCTCGACGGCTTCGTCATACCGTTCCAGCGAAACCAGCAGGCTGCCGAGTTCGCGGAAAGCCGGACCGTAGGGGGGCTGTCGCTTGGTTGCGCGCTTGAGCCGCGGCAGCGCTTCGTCTTGACGGCCGGCGCGGCGCAGCGCGACGGCAAGCTGAGTATCGATCTCCGGATCGTGGCGTCCGCGCGCGGCGGCTTCGAGCGGGGCGATGGCGTCTTCGGCGCGGCCCTGCATCAGCAAGGCGCAGCCGATGATATGCAGCGCGCGGACATGGCGCGCATCGGCCTTGAGCACCTCGGCGGCGAGGCGTTCGGCTTCCTGCGGCCGCTGGCCGTTCAATGCCGCCAAGGCGAATTGCACTGCGTCGTCACCGCGCGTGGCGACGCCGCCGGGCATTCCGGGAAGTGGTCCGTTGGCCATCATCGCTCCACGCCGCGACCGGGGCGCGCCGGTTCGACACTATCACGCATGCGGCGCGACATTCATCGGGGCCGATTGACCAATACGATGCCGCCCGCGACCAGGGCGACCGCCAGCGCAAACGGCGGCGTCAACGGCTCGTCAAGGACGAAATAACCGGCGGCGACGCCGAACAACGGCGCGAGGAACGTAAAGACCGACAGCCGCGATGCCGAATAGCGCACGATCAGCGCAAACCACATTGCAAACGTGACACAGACCACGAGGACCGTATAGCCGAAGGCGCCAAGCGCGACGGTCGATGGCATGGCGGCGATATGTTCGCCGGTTGCCCAGGCGCCGAGCGCAAGCACCGGTGCCGAGACCACAAGCTGATAGAGCAGCGTCTTTTCGGCGCTGATGCGGTTGAGCGAACTGGCCTTGATGATCAGCGTGGTCGCCGCCCACGCGGCACCGCCACCGATCAGCATGATATCGCCGAGCATCTGGCGCGGGTCGGTCGCCGGCGTCGGCATGCCGAAGGCGACGACAATGCCGAGGAACGACAGGATGAGGCCCGCCCATTGCGACGGACCGAACCGGTCTCCGGGAATGAGCCAGCGCGATCCGATGACGACGAAGAACGGCGCGAGGTAGAGAAACAGCACTCCGCGCGTCGCGGTCGTCCACACCAGGCCGCGATAGATGAAAACGAATTCCAGTGCGAACAACAGACCGGCGAAAAGTCCCGGCCACAAGGTGCCGTCGCGCTTGAACATCGGCATGCCGCGCAATTGCGTCCAGGCAAAAACGATGACGGTAGCGATGGCCGAGCGCGCCGACGACTGGACCAGCGGCGGGATGTCGTGGATGGCGAGCTTGATCGATACGTTGTTGAAGCCCCAGCACAGGCAAAGCGCGACCGTCACGGCAACGGCGAACGCGTCGAGCGGACGGGACTGTGGGGACTGCAGCACGGGCGTCTGGTTCAACGCGATCGTTTCATCGGTCGCGGCAATGCGAGCAGATGCCGGCGATCTCGATCAGCGGACTTTTCGGCGCAAAGCCGGCAGCGCGCGATGACGCTTTGAGGGCGTCGGCAACCGAGCCGCCCGGCGCCTCACCGACCGCGCCGCAGCGCTCGCAGATCAGGAACACGACGAGATCGTCGCCGACGTGATTGTGCACGCAGGCGACGAAGGCGTTGCGGCTGGCGATGCGGTGAACCAGGCCGTTGTCGCGCAGGAAATCGAGCGCGCGATAGACCGTGATCGGCGCTGGCCGGGTGTCGCGCGTCAGCCGTTCGATGATCTCGTAGGCACCGAGCGGCTGGTGGCTCGCCAGCAGCGTCTCCAGCACCTGGCGGCGGATCGGCGTCAGCCGTTGCTCGCGCGCCCGGCATTGCGCTTCGGCATGCGCGATCGCCGCGCTGGCGCAGCGGTCGTGATCGTGATCGGGCGCTGGGAATACTGCGCGCGGCATCGGCGTCATTCCCCGGTCATCATCGGCGTGAACCTATTGTAGCCGCTCTTGCCAGGATCGCGAAAACGTGACGCTAGGCCCAATATTTATGTTGCACTGCAATAGGAAGCATCCCACATTCCCGCACGTCTAATTCCCACACGTCCAGGAAAGCTCACTCACCATTTGGCGCCATTCTACCAAGGTGCCTCTTTGAATTGGGGATTTTCATGCTGAAAGGAAAGTCCGCTTTGGTCACCGGTTCGACGTCCGGCATTGGCCTTGCGATCGCCCGCGCTATCGCCGAACAGGGCGCCAACCTCACCATCAACGGCTTCGGCGATGCGGCGGCGATCGAAAAGGAACGCAGCGGCATCGAAAAGGATTTCGGCGTCAAAGCCGTCTATTCCGCCGCCGATATGAGCAAGCCGGCCGATATCGCGGCCATGATCAAGACCGCTGAAACGACCTTCGGCGGGCTCGACATTCTGGTGAACAATGCCGGCATCCAGTTCGTCGCGCCGATCGAAGAATTTCCGATCGAGAAATGGGATCAGATCATTTCAATCAACCTGTCGGCGGCGTTCCACGCCATGCGCGCCGCCGTGCCTGGCATGAAGGCGCGCAAGTGGGGCCGCATCATCTCGACCGCGTCGGCCCACTCGCTGGTTGCTTCGCCGTTCAAGTCCGCTTACGTCACCGCCAAGCACGGCCTCGCCGGTCTGTCGAAGACGGTTGCGCTGGAAACCGCGACGTTCGGCATAACGGTAAATTGCATCAGCCCGGGCTATGTCTGGACGCCGCTGGTCGAGAAGCAGATTCCCGACACCGCCAAGGCCCGCGGCATGACCGAGGAGCAGGTCAAGCGCGACGTGATCCTGGCGGCGCAACCGACCAAGGAATTCGTCACCGTCGAGGAGGTGGCGAGCCTCGCCGTCTATCTTTGCTCGGACGCAGCCAAGGCGATCACCGGCGCCAACCTCTCGATCGATGGCGGCTGGACGGCGGAGTGATTGTCATTCCGGTTCGCGCTGCGCCGGCACCGCGCGGTGACGGCATGGCGGCATGAAAAACCCTCTCTCGTCGCTGCTGCCCGGCCGCGCCGCCGATCGGAAAAATCCGCCGGCTGCCAAACGCATCAATCTCGCTTTGCAAGGCGGCGGCGCGCACGGCGCCTTTACCTGGGGCGTGCTCGAGCAGCTGTTGTCGGACGAGCGGCTCGCAGTGGAAGGTATTTCCGGCACCTCGGCGGGCGCGATGAACGCGGTGATGCTGGCCGACGGCCTCATTCGTGGCGGCCGCGAAGAAGCGCAAAAGCGGCTTGCCGATTTTTGGCGGGCGGCGTCGAGCACCGGCAATCTGCCGGCCTTGCAGCGCGAAGTGCTGCAACGTCTGCTGTCGTTTACGCCGCTTGAAGGCACCCCGGTGCAGGCCTGGTTCGACGCGCTGTCACGCTACTTCTCGCCCTATGACGTCAATCCGCTCAACATCAACCCGCTGAAGGATCTGATCGAGCGTTTCGTCGATTTCGACACGCTGCGCGCCGCCGCCGACATGCAACTCTTCGTCTCGGCGACCAATGTGCAGACCGGTCGCGTTCGCATTTTTCCCCGCGAGAAAATCACCGCCGATGCGGTGATGGCGTCGGCCTGCCTGCCGATGCTGTTCCGCGCCGTCGAGATCGACGGCGTGCCCTATTGGGATGGCGGCTATCTCGGCAATCCGGTGATCTTTCCGTTCTTCCGCACCACTGCGACGGAGGACGTTCTGGTGGTGCAGATCAATCCGCTGGTGCGGCAAGAGACGCCGACGTCGTCGAGCGCGATCATGAACCGCATCAACGAAATCACCTTCAACTCCTCGCTGATCGGCGAGTACCGCGCCATCGACTTCGTCGCCCGGCTGATCGACCAGGGCAAGCTGCCGCGCGGCACCGGGCCCGGCCAATACCGCCGCATCAATATCCACCGCATCGTGCTCGACCGCTTCGGCACGCATTTCGACGCTTTCAGCAAGTTGTCGACCGACTATGATTTTTTCGAAATGCTGCATGTCAGCGGCAAACGGGCGGCGCGGCGTTTCCTCGACGAGCATTTCGACGATATCGGAGTCAAAAGCACCGTGGATCTGCGCGCCGAGGCGCAGGCCGAGTGGGCGTGATAAGCTCCAGCCCATGCCGGACCCAGTTTCACTGCTGATCGCTGAGATCGGAGCCGCGCGGCTCGAAATCTGCGTCGCCGACATCACGACACTTGCGGTCGACGCCATCGTCAATGCCGCGAACCGGAGCCTGCTCGGCGGCGGCGGCGTCGATGGCGCGATCCACCGCGCGGCCGGGCCGGACTTGTATGACGAGTGCAAAACGCTGGGCGGCTGCGCCACCGGTTCGGCCAAGTTCACGCGCGGCCACCGGCTGCCGGCGAAACATGTCATCCACGCCGTGGGTCCAGTGTGGAGCGGCGGCGGCGAGGGCGAGGAGGAGCTGTTGGCGTCGTGCTACCGCACCGCGCTCGATCTGGCCGCTGCACACCGCCTGGCCTCGATCGCCTTCCCGGCCATCTCGACTGGCGTCTACCGTTTCCCCGCCGATCGCGCCGCCCGCATTGCCGTCGGCACCGTCGCAGCTGAGATCGCGGCCGCGCCTCGCGGCATTGCGCGGGTTGTGTTCTGCTGTTTTGGGTCGGGCGCCGCCGGCCTGCACAGCAACGCGTTTGCGGAGCTCGGTCTCGCCTGACCCTTAGGGTTGCGTCAAAGCCTTGCACGGGAAGCAACCGAGCTATCCCGTCTGCGAGCCGCAAAAACCTCGACAATTTCATAAGTTCCCTTATCTTATGACAGCGCTAAATGAGCAGGCGTATTAACGGCCGATTGGGAGACACCATGCTGCCGCGCTCACTCAATAGAGAATTCGCTTTTATGATCAATGACGTGGCTAGGATGCTGCGAACCTATGCGGACTATAAAGGTGCGCAATTTGGCGTCACCCGGGCGCAGTGGGCGGTGCTGGCGCGGCTCGACCGCTTTGAAGGCCTCAAGCAATCCGAGCTCGCCGAAATGCTCGACCTCCAGCCGATCAGTCTGACCCGCCTGCTCGACCGGCTGTGCGAGGCCGGCCTGATCGAACGCCGCTCCGATCCCAACGACCGCCGCGCCAAGAGGCTGTTCCTGACGCCTGCGGCGCGGCCGTTGCTGGAGCGTCTCGGCGAACTCGGCGAGGACATGATGAGCGAGGCACTCAAGGGCGTGTCGCGCGAGGGTGTCGAACAGATCGTCAGCCAGCTTGCCATCGCCAAGGAAAACTTGCGCCAGGCGATCCAGCAGCGCCCGGCGGCGGGAGAACGCCGCTATGGCTGATGCCGTCGTCAAAAAAATCTACCCCGAGCGCGATGAAGCGCCGGAAGCGAAAACGGCGCCGGGCGCTCCAGCGCCCAGGTCGAGTCCACTCGACGGCTTGAAGAAAAAACTGCCGGCGTCGCGGCGGCAGCGCTCGCGCTGGATATTGTTCGGCCTGTTGCCGATCATGCTGATCGCCGGCGGCCTGTGGTATGTGCTCGGCGGCGCAGTGATGTCCACCGACGACGCCTATGTTGATGCCGAGAAGGTCGGTATTTCGACCGACGTGGCCGGCATCGTCCAGGAGGTCGACGTCAAGGACAATCAGCACGTCGAAGCCGGGCAAATGCTTTATCGGCTCGATCCGCGGCAATTCCAGATCGCCCTCGACAACGCCAAGGCCAATCTGTCGCAAACCGCGCTGATGATCGACGCGATGAAGCAGGATTACAAACACATGCTCAGCGACGCCGAGGCAGAGCAGGCGCAGGTCGATCTCGATCAGACCAATTACAATCGTCAGGATATGCTTCTCAAAAGCGGCACCGCGTCGCAGGCCGTTTACGATCAGGCGAAATACGCGCTGGCCAACGACAGGAGCAAGCTCGAATCCCTGAAGCAGCAGGCGCAAGTGCAGATCGCCAAGCTCGGCGGCAATGCCGACATTCCGACCAACCAGCATCCACAATATCTGCAGGCGCAGGCGCAGGTCGACGAGGCGCAGCGCCAGCTCAATGACACCGTGGTGAAGGCGCCGTTCTCCGGCACCACAACCAGCGTACCGAGCATCGCGCCGGGCAAATATCTCGCGGCCTCAACGACCGCGTTCTACCTGGTCGATACCGATCACCTCTGGATCGCGGCCAACCCGAAGGAAACCGAATTGACTTACGTGCGGCCTGGCCAGCCGGTGACCGTCACCGTCGACACCTATCCAAACGTGGTCTGGAACGGCACCGTCGAGAGCGTCAGCCCTGCGGCATCGCAGGAATTCTCCCTGCTGCCGGCGCAAAACACCAGCGGAAACTGGGTGAAGGTCGTGCAGCGTGTGCCGATGCGCGTGCGCATCGACACCGGCGACAAGACCAAACCGCCGCTGCGCGCCGGCATGAGCGCCGAAGTCAATGTCGACACCGGCCACGCCCGCGGTTTTCCGCATTTCTGGTGAGTGACATGGCTGCCGATGCCGAGGCAGGAGACAGCGTCAATCGCGGAGCGATCACCGCGTGTGTGATCCTCGCCACATTGATGCAGGCGCTCGACACCACGATCGCCAACGTGGCGCTGCCGTATATGCAGGGCAGCGTCTCGGCGAGCCAGGACCAGATCGACTGGGTGCTGACGTCTTACATTGTCGCCGCCGCCATTATGACACCGCCGACCGGCTTCCTGGCCGGCCGCTTCGGCATCAAGCGTCTGTTCATGATTTCGATCTCGGGCTTCACGCTGGCGTCGATGCTATGCGGCATGGCGCAGTCCTTGACGCAGATCGTGCTGTTTCGGACCCTACAAGGCGCGTTTGGCGCGGCGCTGGTGCCGCTGTCGCAGACGGTGCTGTTCAACGTCTATCCGCGCGAGCGTCACGGCTTCGCCATGGCGCTGTTCGGCGTCGGCGTGATGGTGGGGCCGATTCTCGGACCGGTGCTCGGCGGCTGGCTGACCGAGAATTATAGTTGGCGCTGGGTGTTTTATATCAACCTGCCGATCGGCATTCTCGGGCTGATGGGCATCAGCGCGTTCCTGCCCGAGACCAAACGCAGCCCCGACAAACTCGATTGGTTCGGATTTGGCACGTTGAGCGTCGCGCTCGGCGCGCTGCAGATCATGCTTGATCGCGGCGAAATCAAGGATTGGTTTGATTCCGGCGAGATCATCTTCGAGGCCGTCGTTGCGGCCTCGGCGCTCTACCTGTTCATCGTCCACACCCTGACCGCCGAAAAGCCGTTCGTGCGACCCACGCTGTTCCGCGACCGTAATTTCACCGCCGGTACGATCTTCGTCGCTATCGTCGGGCTCACCTACTACGCTTCGCTCGCGTTGCAGCCCCCTTATCTGCAAGGTCTGATGAACTATCCGGTTCTGACATCGGGCATCATTATGGGGCCGCGCGGCATCGGCACCATGGCCTCGATGCTGGTGGTCGGCCGGCTGGTCGGCCGGGTCGATACACGGGCTTTACTCGCATTCGGTCTCGGCCTTACGGCATGGTCGTTCTACGCCATGACCGGTTGGACCCCGGACGTCTCGCAACAATCGATCATCGTGGTCGGAGTCGTGCAGGGTGTGGGCCTGGGCTTCCTGTTCGTGCCGCTGAGCGCCGCAACGCTATCGACGCTGTCGATCGAGCAGCGCACCGAGGGCGCGGGCTTCTACAGTCTGTCGCGGAATATCGGCTCCGCGGTGGGCATCTCAGTGGTGAACACGCTGCTCACGCGCAACACCCAGGCCAACCACGCCGTGATCGCCGCGCACGTCACCGATGTGAACCGCGGCTTCGAAAATCCGCAAATCGCCCATTTCTGGGATCCGGCAACCGCCGCCGGCCGCGCCGCGCTGGATGCCGTCATCACCCAGCAGGCGCAGATCATCGCCTATATCGACGACTACAAATTGCTGATGATCGCGACGCTTGCCGTGTTTCCGCTGCTGTTGGTGTTCAAGCGATCGTCGGGCGGCGGTGCACCCGCGGTCGTGTCCGAATAGAAAAGGGACGGTGTCTCAAATGGGCTTGAGACACCGCCCCGGTTATCTGTTCTGTACTCCAGCGCCGGTCCGGCGCTTCCCGGACTACGCGGTTTTTGCGTGATCGAGGTCGAAGCGATCCGCGTTCATCACCTTGGTCCATGCCGCCACGAAGTCTTTGACGAACTTCTCCTTCGAGTCGGCGCAGGCGTAGACTTCCGCAAGCGCCCGCAGTTGCGAGTGCGAGCCGAAGATCAGGTCGACGCGGGTGCCGGTCCACCTGACTGCTTTCGTTTTGCGGTCGCGGCCTTCGTACACGCCGTCGGCTCCGGCCGGCTGCCATTGCGTGCTCATGTCGAGCAGGTTGACGAAGAAGTCGTTGGTCAGTGTCTCGGGCTGTTTGGTGAAGACACCGTGCTTGGACCCGCTGGCATTGGCGCCGAGGACGCGCAAACCGCCGACGAGAACCGTCATTTCCGGCGCTGTCAGTGTCAGCAATTGCGCCCGATCCACCAATGCCTCCTCGGGCGCCATGAATTGGCGCTTGCCGCTGATGTAGTTGCGGAAGCCGTCGGCTCTCGGCTCGAGCGGAGCAAAGGACTCGACATCGGTCTGCTCTTGCGTTGCGTCTCCGCGTCCCGGCACGAACGGAACCTTCACGTCGACGCCGGCAGCCTTCGCGGCTTTCTCGATCGCGGCGCTGCCGCCGAGAACGATGAGGTCGGCAAGCGAAACCTTCTTGCCGAACTCCTTCTGGATCGCTTCGAGTTTTGCAAGCACCGTCGCGAGCTGCTTCGGCTGATTGACGTCCCAATCCTTCTGCGGCGCGAGACGAATGCGCGCACCGTTCGCGCCGCCACGTTTGTCCGAGCCGCGGAACGTCGACGCCGACGCCCAGGCGGTCGAGACAAGCTGCGACACCGACAGGCCGGAGGCGAGGATCTTGGCTTTGAGAGCGGCAATATCCTGCTCCCCGATCAGCGGATGATTCACCGCGGGGATCGGGTCCTGCCAGATCAGCGTCTCTTTCGGCACCAGCGAGCCGAGGTAGCGCTGTATCGGCCCCATGTCGCGGTGCGTCAGCTTGAACCAGGCGCGGGCAAATGCGTCCGCGAACTGATCCGGATGCTCGTAGAAGCGCCGCGAGATTTTCTCGTAGGCCGGGTCCATCCGCAGCGAGAGGTCGGTGGTCAGCATCGTCGGCACGTGCTTCTTCGACTTGTCGAAGGCGTCCGGAATCGTGGCGGCGGCGCCTTTCGCTTTCCACTGCGGCACGCCGGCCGGGCTCTTGGTCAGTTCCCATTCGTTTTCGAACAGGTTCTTGAAGAAGAGGTTGCTCCACTTCGTCGGTGTCTGCGTCCAGGTGACTTCCGGGCCGCCGGTGATGGCGTCAGCGCCGATTCCGGTGCCGTGCTTGCTCTTCCAGCCGAGGCCCTGGTCCTCGAGGGCGCCGCCTTCCGGCTCCGGGCCGACCAGCGACGGGTCGCCGGCGCCATGGGTCTTGCCGAAGGAATGGCCGCCGGCAATCAGCGCGACCGTCTCTTCGTCGTTCATCGCCATGCGGAAGAACGTCTCGCGGATGTCTTTCGCGGCCGCGACCGGGTCCGGTTTGCCGTTCGGGCCCGCCGGGTTGACGTAGATCAGGCCCATCTGCACGGCGCCGAGCGGTTCCGCGAGCTGGCGTTCGCCGCTGTAGCGTTCGTCGCCGAGCCAGGTGCCCTCGGGACCCCAGTAGAGCTCTTCGGGCTCCCAGACATCGGCGCGGCCGCCGGCGAAACCGAAGGTCTTGAAGCCCATCGAGTCGAGGGCGACGTTGCCGGCCAGCACCATCAGATCGGCCCAGGACAGTTTCCGGCCGTATTTCTGCTTGATCGGCCAAAGCAGCCGGCGCGCCTTGTCGAGGTTCGCGTTGTCCGGCCAGGAGTTCAGCGGCGCGAAGCGCTGCTGTCCGGCGCCGGCGCCGCCGCGGCCGTCGGTGATGCGGTACGTGCCCGCACTGTGCCAGGCCATGCGAATGAACAAACCACCATAGTGGCCGAAGTCGGCCGGCCACCATTCCTGCGAATCCGTCATCAAGGCATGCAGATCCTTAATCACGGCATTCAGGTCGAGGCTCTTGAATTCCTTGGCGTAGTCGAATGTCTCGCCCATCGGATCGGCCTTGGGCGATTTTTGGTGGAGCACACCGATATCCAGCGTGTTCGGCCACCAGTCGCGATTCGACGGCCCGTGCATGACCGGACATTTGCCCGCGCTCTTGTCATCAGTCTTTGCGTCCATGATCTCACTCCGATCGTCTTCGGCTTTGTTCCCGTTCCGTATACAAGGATCACCAACCCTTGGAAAGTGAGCCAGCGTCATGGCCAGCGCAATGACAAAGAGCTGCTTGGGAGGAATGTCAGATCGTCGCGAAGCGCCGGCATCGCCCAGCGCAGCGCGCAAAATATAAAAACATAAAAGCGCGCGAGCCGCGCAAAAATGAAACCCGCCCGAGCGGCAAACTCGGGCGGGCGGGGACTGAAGTTCTGAAGAAAAGTCTGAAGTAAAACGGTGCGGCGCTAGATGCCGTAATGATCGTGTTCGTACCAGCGATGCGGCGGCCGGTTCTTGTCGCTGAATGTCTTGAACCAACGAACGAAGCGCGAGCGAGTCTTGTTCACAAGAGCAGCCATGGCGACCTCCTAAACCGTTGCCCTCAACCTCTCAGCCTTTTAGCGCACCTCATCGCATTGCAACGTGACCGGGGTCACAACTTTTCGTTTTGCTCTTAACTCTTTGAATTTTAATGGATTTTGACGTATGATGGCCTAAATGGTGGCGAGGCGTGCCCCAGGAAAGCGGGCTGGGGACTGAAGTTCTCAGAAAGATGGTTGGTCGCGTCGTCTGCAAAAATAGGCGTGATCGCGGCACGGCGCCGTGACGGCCATCACACGGCGGCGCTTTTTCCTGTCAACGGCATGAAAAAGGCGGCCTCACGGCCGCCTTTCATCAGATCCTATACCTGCAGTGAATAAGCGGCGTTACTCCGCCGCGCCGCCGGCCGCTTCGCGCGGCTGATCGCCTTCGGCCTTCTGCTTGGCCTCGAGGTCCTCGCCGGTCGCCTGATCGACGACCTTCATCGACAGCCGCACCTTGCCGCGGTCGTCGAAGCCGAGCAGCTTGACCTTCACCTTGTCGCCTTCCTTGACGACGTCGGAGGTCTTCTGCACCCGGCGCTGCGCGAGCTGGCTGATGTGAACGAGGCCGTCCTTGGCGCCGAAGAAGTTCACGAAGGCGCCGAAGTCCATGACCTTGACGACGGTGCCCTCGTAGATGTGACCGACTTCGGGGTCGGACGCGATCGACTTGATCCAGTTGACCGCGGCCTTGATCGATTCGCCGTCGGCCGAAGCCACCTTCACGGTGCCGTCGTCCTCGACGTTGATCTTGGCGCCGGTCTTTTCGACGATCTCGCGGATCACTTTGCCGCCGGTGCCGATCACTTCGCGGATCTTGTCGGTGGCGATCTTGAAGGTTTCGATGCGCGGGGCGTATTCGCCGAGCTCGGCGCGTGCGCTGGTCAAGGCCTTCGACATTTCGCCGAGGATGTGCAGGCGGCCGTCCTTGGCCTGGGCCAAGGCGACCTTCATGATCTCTTCGGTAATGCCGGCGATCTTGATGTCCATCTGCAGCGAGGTGACGCCGCCGTCAGTGCCGGCAACCTTGAAGTCCATGTCGCCGAGATGATCCTCGTCGCCGAGAATGTCGGACAGCACGGCGAAGCGTTTGTCCTCGAGGATCAGCCCCATGGCGATGCCGGCGGTCGGCCGCTTCAGCGGCACGCCGGCGTCCATCAGCGCCAGCGACGAGCCGCACACCGTCGCCATCGACGACGAGCCGTTCGACTCCGTGATCTCGGAGACGATGCGGATGGTGTAGGGGAATTCCTCTTTCGACGGCAGCATCGGATGGATCGCGCGCCAGGCGAGCTTGCCGTGGCCGATCTCGCGGCGGCCCGGCGCGCCCGTGCGTCCGGTTTCGCCGACCGAGTAGGGCGGGAAGTTGTAGTGCAACAGGAACGTCTCCTTATAGGTTCCCTGCAGCGCATCGACGAACTGCTCGTCCTCGGCGGTGCCAAGCGTAACGACCACCAGAGCCTGGGTCTCGCCGCGGGTGAACAAAGCCGAGCCATGGGTACGCGGCAGCAATCCGACTTCGGCCACGATCGGCCGGACGGTCTTGACGTCGCGGCCATCGATACGCTTGCCGGTGTCGAGGATGTTCCAGCGCACGATCTTGGCTTCGAGCTCCTTGAACACGCCGGCGACCGCCTGTTTGTCGTATTTCGGTGCTTGATTTGAATCTTGGCTCTCGGGGAGGAAGAAGTGCGCCATCACCTTTTCCTTGACCGCGGCGACGGCATCCTGGCGATCCTGCTTCTTCACGATCGCATAGGCTGCGCGCAAATCCTTCTCGGCGAGGCCGAGGATTTCCTTCTCCAGCGCCTTGTTGTCGGCGACGGTAATTTCGCGCGGCTCCTTGGCGGCTTTCTCGGCGAGCTGGATGATCGCCTGAATTACCGGCTGGAAATGCCGGTGGCCGAACATCACCGCGCCGAGCATGATGTCCTCGGACAGCTCCTTGGCTTCCGATTCCACCATCATCACCGCGTCGTGGGTGCCGGCGATGACGAGATCGAGCTGGCTTTCCTTCATCTCGTCAAGCGTCGGATTGAGAACGTATTCGTTATTGATGAAGCCGACGCGGGCGCCGCCGATCGGGCCCATGAACGGCGCGCCGGACAACGTGAGCGCCGCGGACGCCGCCACCATGGCGACGACGTCGGGATCGTTCTCCTGATCGTGCGACAGCACGGTGCAGGTCACCTGCGTATCGCAGCGCCAACCGTCGGCGAACAGCGGACGGATTGGACGGTCGATGAGGCGCGACGTCAGCGTGTCCTTTTCGGTCGGACCGCGCTCGCGCTTGAAATAGCCGCCGGGAATTCGTCCGGCCGCGTAGTATTTCTCGGTATAGTTGACGGTGAGCGGAAGGAAATCGATGCCTTCCTTCGGCTGCTTGGCGGCGACGACAGCGGCGAGAACGGTGGTCTCGCCGTATGTGGCGAGCACCGCGCCATCGGCCTGACGCGCTATCCTGCCGGTTTCCAGCGTTAGGTTGCGGCCACCCCAGTCAAGTTGGACCTTGTGTGTATCGAACATTGCAATTGTCTCTCATGGTTTTCGGAGGGCTGCGAAAGCCATGAGCAAGACGGCGAGAAGCTGTCGTTCGCAAAAACCTTGCGAATCGAAACAGCGTCCAGCGATCCTGCCATGGCCATCGGGCCGTCCAGTGATGCGCACGAGCATTGGCCCGTCGCGCCGATCGGCAGCCTTTGCTGCCGGACAAACGGCGGCTGCACGTTGCAGTCCGCCACGAAACGCGCGGGACATCCCGCGCGCAAACCCTTCAACGGCGGATACCCAGCCGTTCAATCAACTCCTTGTAACGCCCTTCGTTGGTACGCCGAAGATAGTCAAGAATCTGTCGACGTTGCGACACGAGCTTGAGCAGTCCGCGGCGCGAATGATTGTCTTTGACGTGACTCTTGAAATGATCCGTAAGACCGTTGATCCGCTCGGAGAGCAGCGCAACCTGGACTTCGGGCGAACCGGTGTCACCGGATTTGACGGCGTAGGTCTTGATAAGCTCCGCCTTCCTTGCGGTCGTAAGCGACATCGTCACTAACCTCTTTTTCTTCCGGCGCGACCAGTCACGCCGTTCAAATTAAACACGCGCCGGGGAATGATTTCGCCGCGCTCGACCTCGGCAATGGCCACGAGTTGGTTGCTAGAAGCGACCTGGACCATGCCGCGGAGGATGGTGGCATCCCGTCCGCGCAATAAAACGGCTTGGCCTCTCGCGAGTCTTGCCGCGTCCGCCGGGCTCACGGCCAGCGCCGGGATGTCGTCCAGCGCGGTCTCGATCGGCAGAATTGCGTCGGCAAGGTGTCCCTCGCCGGCGGCTGCTCTATGGCACAAAGCCTCCAGGGGTTCCAGCGAAATCATGTCGGCCTCGCTGAACGGACCGACCCGGCTTCGGCGCAGCGCCGAGACGTGCCCGAATACGCCTAAAGTACGGCCAAGATCGCGCGCCAGCGAGCGGACATAGGTTCCTTTACCACATTCGGCAATCAGTACGGCGTGATCGGGGTCCGGCATGTCGACAAGCTCGAGGCGGTTGATCTCGACCGCGCGCGGCGCGAGTTCGACGATTTCGCCATCGCGCGCCAGATCGTAGGCGCGCTCGCCGGCAATCTTCACCGCCGAATAGCGCGGCGGGATCTGAGAAATGGTGCCGGTGAAGCGCGGCAATTGCGCGCGGATTGCCGCGGCGTCGGGCCGAAGCTCGCTGGTATCGACGACGCGGCCTTCGGCATCGTCGGTATCGCGCTCCTCGCCCCAGCGCACGGTGAACACGTAAATCTTGCGGCTGTCGACAACGAACGGCACGGTTTTGGTCGCTTCGCCGAGCGCGATCGGCAGCGAGCCCGAAGCCAGCGGATCGAGTGTGCCGGCGTGACCGGCGCGCTTGGCTGAAAACAGCCGCTTGATGACCGCGACAGCGTGCGTCGAGGTCATGCCGACGGGCTTGTCGAGCACGACCCAGCCGTGCACATCGCGCTTCTTTATTTTTTTCTGCTCGCCGCGCCGCGAAGGGTCTTTCGCCTCTTGCGGCGGCGAATCGGGGAGCAGCGTCAAGTCCGGCACGGACATTATTCGTCCTTGTCGCTGTTGAGGTCGCGCTGGACCGCAGGCGTTCGCAATAATTTCTCGATCCGTTCTGCTTCGTCGAATCGCTCGTCGACGCGAAACCGAATCTCAGGTGCAAATTTTAGATTAACGCGGCGCGCGATCTCGCCGCGCACATAGCGCTTGTTGCGCTCGAATGCCTCGATCACGGCGTCGGCATCGCGGCCACCGAGCGGCATGACGTAGATCGTGGCGAGCCGCAGATCGGGCGACAGTCGCACCTCGGGAACCGTGATCATGTGGCCTTCGATGACCGGGTCGTGGATCTCGCCGCGCGTGAGCATGTCGGCGAGCTCGTGGCGGATCAATTCGCCGACGCGGAGCTGACGCGGCGAACCGCCGTTCGTCTGATCGCGGTGATGCTGATGACGTGCCATTTTCGTCTTTGTCATGCCTGGGCTTGACCCGGGCATCCATCTTTCTTTCTCAAACGGTCTGCTTGGCTGCATGGATTGCCGGGTCAAACCCGGCAATGACGAGCGAAACGAACGGTGAGTCTGGAACTCACAGCGACCGCTGCACGCTCTCCACCCGGTAACATTCGATGATGTCGCCGACTTTCATGTCCTGATAGTTCTCGAAGGCCATGCCGCATTCCTGGCCGGCGACGACCTCGCGCGCGTCATCCTTGAAGCGCTTGAGTTGCGACAGCTTGCCCTGATGCACCACCACGCTGTCGCGGATGAGCCGGACGTTGGCGCCGCGCTCGACGGTCCCGTCGGTGACGCGGCAACCGGCGACATTGCCGACCTTCGACACCTTGAAGATTTCGAGAATGGCGGCATTGCCGAGCATTGTTTCGCGCAGCGTCGGCGCCAACAGTCCCGACATCGCTTTTTTCACGTCGTCGACCAGTGCGTAGATGATGTCGTAGTAGCGAATCTCGACGCCCGCCTTTTCGGCGGCTTCGCGCGCTTCCTTGTGAGCGCGAACGTTGAAGCCGATCACCGCGGCGCCGGACGCCTCCGCCAGCGTGATGTCGGATTCGGTGATGCCGCCGGCGCCGGAGTAGATGACGCGGGCGAGGACCTCTTCGGTGGAAAGCTTTTCCAGCGAGCCGACGATGGCTTCGATCGAGCCTTGCACGTCGCCCTTGATGACCAGCGGGAATTCCTTGCGCCCCGCCGTCTTGATCTGGTTCATCATCTGCTCGAGCGAGCCGCGCATGCCGGTGAGCCGGGCCGCCATCTTCTCGCGCTTTTGCCGGGCGCGGTAATCGGCGATTTCGCGGGCGCGGGCTTCGGTGTCGACCACGGCGAGGCGATCGCTTGCCTCCGGCGTGCCGTTGAAGCCCAGCACTTCGACCGGCATCGACGGGCCCGCGGCCACGACGGAGTGGCCGGTATCCGACATCAGCGCGCGCACGCGGCCCCATTCGGCTCCGGCGACGACGATATCGCCCTGTTTCAGGGTGCCGCGCTGCACCAGCACGGTCGCCACCGGGCCGCGGCCGCGGTCGAGCCGCGCCTCGATCACGGTGCCTTCGGCCGCCCGGTTCGGATTGGCCTTGAGGTCGAGCACCTCGGCTTGCAGCGCGATCATGTCGAGCAACTTGTCGAGATTGGTCTTCTGTTTGGCCGACACCTCGATTTCGAGCGTGTCGCCGCCGAGCGACTCCACCTGGATTTCATGCTGCAGCAATTCGGTGCGCACGCGTTCCGGCTTGGCGTCGGGTTTGTCGATCTTGTTGATGGCGACGATGATCGGCACCTTGGCCGCCTTGGCGTGCTGGATCGCTTCGACCGTCTGCGGCATGACGCCGTCATCGGCGGCAACCACCAGGATGACAATGTCGGTGATCTTGGCGCCGCGGGCCCGCATCGCGGTGAACGCGGCATGGCCGGGGGTGTCAATGAACGTGATGCGGCCGCCCGACGGCGCCGTCACCTGATAGGCGCCGATGTGCTGCGTGATGCCGCCGGCCTCGCCGGCCGCGACCTCGGTCGAGCGGATGGCGTCGAGCAGCGACGTCTTGCCGTGATCGACATGGCCCATGATGGTGACGACCGGCGCGCGCGGCTGCAAATTGCCGGCGTCATCGTGTGTATCGAACATGCCTTCTTCGACGTCGGACTCGGCGACGCGGCGGACGGTGTGGCCGAGCTCTTCGGCAATGAGCTGCGCGGTGTCGGCGTCGATCGTATCGGTGATCTTCGCCATGTGGCCCTGCTGCATCAGGATGCGGACCACGTCGACTGAGCGTTCGGCCATGCGGTTGGCCAGTTCCTGGATCGTGATCGTTTCCGGGATGGTCACCTCGCGGGCGATCTTTTCCTTGGGCTCATTGTCGCGATGGCCGCTGATGCGCTGGACGCGGCGGCGGAACGACGCCACCGAACGTTCGCGCACTTCGTCGGCAGTGAGAGCGGTGACGACGGTCAGGCGGCCGCGGCGCTTCTCGCCGCCGACATTGCGCGTCGGCTTCGGTGCCGGCGTCGGGCGTACCGCGACGCCGCCACGGCGCGGCCGCGGCGCCTCGTCGTCGTCGGCTTCGAGCACCGGACGCGCGCCGGGCTTGGCCGGAACCGCATCGGCGCCGAAACGTTTCTTGGCGACCTCGTCGGCCTTGCGCTTGGTTTCCTCGTCGTGCTTGCGGCGGACTTCTTCGTTGAGCTTGCGCGCTTCGGCGGCGGCGCGGTCGGCGCGCTCGGATTCCTCGCGCGTGCGGCGGACGCGGGCTTCCTCTTCGGCGCGTTCACGCTCCTCGTGTTCGCGCAACTGGGCGCCGGCGAGCGCCTGGGCGCGCGCGCTGCGTTCGTCGTCGGTCAGCGTGCGCAGTACGACGCCGGACGATTTCGGCGCCGGCGCGGCGGACGGAACCGGCGCTGCGGGTGGCGGGGCTTTCGCGACCGGCGCCGGTGCCGCGGCGCGTTTTGGCGCGGCGCTGGTCCGTTCGGGAGCCGCAACGGGCTCGACTCTGGCTTCCGGCCCGATACGGCGCTTGACCTTCTCGACGACGACCGCCTTGCTACGGCCATGGCTGAAGCTTTGGCGCACCACGCCCTGCTCGACGCGCGGCTTTAGCGTCAGCGTTTTGGTCGGGGTTACGCTCAGTTTCTCGCCGGTGTTCTTGGTCGTCTCAGCCATTCGCATCCATTTCCATACGCGCCGATATCCATAGCGGCGCCATCCATAGGCACAACGCCCCGGCCCGGCTCAATTGGCCCGATCGCCGGTCCGAAACCGCTCCAAGCGCCGAAAACGCGCCAAAAACGTGTCGCTCGCAGGCCCTGCAAGCAGGGCTGCATGTATCACATTTGGGCGTCCCAGTGCCAAATCCAATTGCGCCGAGGCCAAGCCTGAAATCACTGCGATTTTGCCGTCCGGCGCCAGGCGGCGCCGGGCCGCGTCGAGCTTTCGCACGCCATCAGGCGCCGCCTCGGCCGAATGAATGACGCCGACCACCCGGTCATGGGCCAGCGCCGCCTCGGTTTTGCCGAAACCGGCCGCAACCAGACCGGCCTTGCCGGCCATCGCCAGTGCATCGAGCACCGCGCGTTCGAGGAGCCGCTCGGTTTGCGCGACGAGATCGCCCGCGAGGCGAACCGGCCGCTTGAAACCGCGCGCCAGCGTCCGGCGCTTGACCGCTTCGGCGAGCGTGTCGTGGGTCGCAGTGACCCAAACGCCACGGCCGGGGAGCCTGCTCTTGAGATCCGGCACCGCCTCACCGTCGGGGCCGACGACAAAGCGGATCAAATCTGCCACCGGCCGGACTTCACGCGTGACGACGCACATGCGTTCGCGCTCGCGTGAATGCGGACCGCTGTCGAGCTCGGTTTGCTGCGCAGGCGAGATCATGCGTCGGTGCGTCTCCGTTACGGCTGCGCCTCCGCGGCCGCGGCCTCGGTTTCCGCGGCAGGCGGCGGCGCGAGATCGGCCTCGGTGATCCAGCCGGCCTTGAGCCGGGCCTGCATGATCATGCTTTCGGCCTCCTCGCGCGACAGTTCGAAGCCGTCGAGTATTCCGGGTTCGCGTTTGCTTTCGCCGTCCTTGCGCTCGGTCCAGCCGACCAGGTCGTCGGTTGCGCAACCGGCCAGGTCTTCCACCGTCTTGATGCCGTTCTCGCCGAACTTTACCAGCATCGCCGTGGTGACACCGGCGACGTCCTTGAGCGCGTCCTCGACGCCAAGCTCGGTGCGTTTGGCATCGAGCTCGGCTTCGATCTTGGCCAGATATTCCTGCGCGCGGTTTTGCAGTTCGGCCGCGGTGTCCTCGTCGAAGCCCTCGATGCCGGCGATTTCCTTGACATCGACCATTGCAAGCTCTTCGACTGAGTTGAAGCCTTCCGAGGCGAGCAATTGCCCGATGACCTCGTCGACATTGAGCGCGTCGATGAACATCCGGGTGCGCTTCTCGAATTCGGCCTGGCGGCGCTCGGATTCTTCCTGCTCGGTCAGGATGTCGATGTCCCAGCCGGTGAGCTGCGAAGCGAGCCGTACATTCTGGCCGCGCCGGCCGATCGCGAGCGAAAGCTGCTGATCGGGCACGACGACCTCGATTCGCTCGCGTTCCTCGTCGAGCACCACCTTGGCGACTTCCGCCGGAGCGAGCGCGTTGACGACGAAGGTCGCGATGTCGTGCGACCACGGAATGATGTCGATCTTCTCGCCCTGCAATTCGTTGACCACGGCCTGCACGCGCGAGCCGCGCATGCCGACGCAGGCGCCGACCGGATCGACCGAAGAATCGCGGGAAACCACCGCGATCTTGGCGCGGGAGCCGGGGTCGCGCGCTACCGCCTTGACCTCGACGATGCCGTCGTAGATTTCCGGCACTTCCTGCGCGAACAGCTTGGCCATGAATTGCGGGTGTGTGCGCGACAGGAAGATTTGCGGGCCACGCTGCTCGCGCCGTACGTCGTAGATATAGGCGCGGATGCGGTCGCCGTTGCGGAACACTTCGCGCGGCAGCATTTCGTCGCGGCGCACAATGGCCTCGCCGCGGCCGAGATCGACCACCACGTTGCCGTATTCGACGCGCTTGACGATGCCGTTGACGATGTCGCCGATACGATCCTTGTATTCGTCGTATTGCCGGTCGCGCTCGGCCTCGCGCACTTTCTGCACGATCACCTGTTTGGCCGATTGCGCGGCGATGCGGCCGTATTCCAGCGGCGGCAGCTTGTCGGCAATGGTGTCGCCGACCTGCGCGGCCGGGTGATGGCGGCGCGCTTCGTCGAGCGTGATCTGTGACGCGGGATTCTCCACCGCGTCGACCACCAGCATGTGGCGCGACAGATGCAGTTCGCCGCTCTTCGGATCGATTTCGGCGCGGACCTCGGTCTCGCTGCCGTAGCGCGATCGCGCGGCTTTGGCGATGGCGTCCTCCATGGCGCCGAGCACGATCTTTCGATCGATGGCTTTTTCTCGGGCGACCGCGTCGGCGATCTGCAGAAGTTCGAGTTTGTTGGCGCTTACGGTCGCCATATCTTCAGTCTCCCTTGGGTTGACTTGTGTGCCGGTCGAGTTCCAGCGCATCGTCGTGTCGGTGATGTCTCTGGTGATGTCTCTCTTGGCGCGGCGCGTGCTTGCCGTTGCCTGGTTCGTTCGTTGGCCGCTCGCCGTGCTTGCTCCGGCGCAGCGATTCGGCAATCAGCGCGTCGGTGAGAACAAGCTTTGCTTCCGTCATGTCGTCGATCGGCAGCAACACGTCGCCGCCCTCGGTCTTGGCGTCGGCGGCGACGCGGATGCGCGCGCTGCCGCCTTCGGTGCCGAGCAACTGGCCGCGGAAGCGGCGGCGGCCGTCGAGCAGCGCCGCCATTTCGACGTGAGCAACATGGCCGGCATAGCGGTCGAAATCGGAACGCCGGACCAGCGGCCGGTCGATGCCCGGCGAGGAAATCTCCAGCCGGTAGGAGCCCTCGATCGGGTCGGTCACGTCGAGCACCGGCGACAGCGCGCGCGAGGCGGCCTCACAATCCTCGATCGCCATAGCGCCGTCGGGGCGTTCCGCCATGATCTGCACCGTGCAGCCGGCAAAGCCGGAAATGCGCACCCGCACAAGGCGATAGCCGAGCCCTGCAAGGACAGGTTCGACAATCGTAGCGACGCGTGAGGCGCGCCCCGTCTCAGTGATGAGGCGTGGCTCGCCGGCAAATGTCGTCAGTTCGTCGTTCATCCGCGTTGCAGCGTCCTGCAAAAACCGTCTGGCCTCAGGTAACAAAAAAGAGCGGGTCCCGGGGGAACCCACTCTCAAAACCGCTCGGATAATCCGACCGTTATGAGGTATCCATGACGGATGGCGCAAATATAGCGTTTTATCGGCCGCAGGCAAGGCCCTTCAGGGATCGGTAATCAGTCGTCGGTAATCAATATCAGCAATAATCACGTGCCGAGAATTTCCGATTACCGATAGTTGACCTCCGATACCTGGTATGAGTGCCGCCCTCTCGCTTATTCCGGAACTGGAAGACGTGATCCAGCACGGCACGCCTGCCCGGCGCGCCGACGCACTGCAACGCATCACTACCCTGTTTCTCGACGGCGCCAGCCGCTACGGCGACGACAAGGTCGATCTGTTCGACGACGTGTTCGGCCTGCTTGTCGAGGAGATCGAGACCAAGGCGCGCGCCGAACTATCAAACCGTCTCGCACCGGTGCCCAACGCGCCGGTCAAGGTGCTGCGCACGCTGGCCCATGACGACGATATCGCCGTCGCCGGCCCGGTGCTCAAACTCGCGCCACGGCTGGCCGAGGCGGATCTCGTCGATGTCGCGCGCACCAAGAGCCAGGCGCATCTGCATGCGATTTCGGGGCGCGCGACGCTGGGTGTGGCGGTGACGGACGTTCTGGTCCGGCGCGGCGATCGCGACGTCGCCCGCAGCGTGGCCGGCAATCGCGGCGCGCGAATATCCGAGCACAGCTTCGTCAATCTGATCAAACGTGCCGAGGACGACGGCGTGCTCGCCGAAAAGGTCGGCACGCGGCCGGACATCCCAGCGCGAATGTTCCGCGAACTGCTGCTCAAGGCGACCGCGGTGGTGCGCGAGCGGCTCTTGGCGACGGCGCCGTCCGATGTCAAAATCGAGATCAACCGCATCCTGGCCAAAGTGTCCAAGGAAGTGGCCGCAACCGTCGGCCCGCGCGATTATCGCGCCGCGCAGCGCATCGTGCTCAATCTCGACCGGGCCGGCCGCCTCGACGAAACGGCGGTGGCCGCGTTTTGCGGCGACGGCAAATATGAGGAAACAGTGGTGGCGCTGGCCACGCTTGCCAAAGTGCCGGTCAATGTCGTCGACAGGCTGATGGGCGGCGATCAGGCCGATCCGGTGCTGATCCTGTGCAAGGCCGTCGGTCTCGGCTGGCCGACGGTGCGAGCGATCGTCATGTTGCAGGGCAACGGCGGGCCGACGAGCCGGCGCTGCGCCGACGACGCTTTCGCCAATTACGACCGGCTCTCGGAATCGACGGCGCAACGCGTGGTGCGGTTCTGGAAAGTGCGCCAGGCTTCGTAAAACCAGGCGCTTTATGTCTTCCGGAAGATCAGAAAGCACGCCGCGCGCCGCTCGCGTGCGGCCTTGGCGTGATAACGCGTCTGCGTGAAACCCGGAAAGGGCTTGCGCCAATCGTCGGCGCATTGCGCGGTCCATTCGAAGTCCGCCGACCGCAGCAGGCGCTGCAAAGTCCACGCCGTATAGTCCGCGATATCCGTCACGAAGCGGAATTCGCCGCCGGGGCGCAGCAGGCGGGCGAGGCGTGTCACCATGTCGTCCTGCACGAAACGCCGCTTCCAGTGCCGCCGCTTCGGCCACGGATCGGGATGGATCAGGTCGATGCGCGCAAGCGATTTCGCCGGCAGCCACGCAATCAGGTTCACGGCGTCGTCGAAATGCAGCCGGATATTTTTTAGATCGTTTGTTTCGACAGCCGCGAGCGCCTTGGCCATGCCGTTGACGAACGGCTCGACGCCAATGAAGCCGCACGCGGGATTTTCCCGCGCCTGCGCGACCATGAACTCGCCGCCGCCAAAACCGATTTCAAGGTGAACGTCGGTGACGCTTGATGGAAACAACGCCGATATTTCGGCGGGCGCCGGCCGGCTGAGATCGAGTGCGAGTTTCGGCAACAGCGTTTCGATCAGCCGCGCCTGATGCGGCCGCAGTTTGTGACCCTTGCGGCGTCCGAAGAACGCGCGCGACGGATGTTCGGAATCTCCAGTCACTGTCATGCTCGGCGAAGGCGGAGCATCCAGTAAACACAGACCTTTCAAGGCAAATACCGCCGACACTTACTGGATCATCCGCCTGCGCGGATGATGACAGCCGGCGATAAGTGCGGCAATCAGCGAAACGCCTTCTTCAGTTGATCGGCGAGGTCGGTGCGCTCCCAGGAGAATCCGCCGTCCTTATCCGGGGCGCGGCCGAAATGGCCGTAGGCCGCGGTGCGCCGGTAGATCGGCCGGCTCAGCTTCAAGGCGCGGCGGATGCTGGTCGGGCGCAGCGGGAACAGCTCGGGCAGGAGCTTTTGCAGCTTGGATTCCTCGACCTTGCCGGTGCCGTGGGTATCGACCAGAAGCGACATCGGATCGGCAACGCCGATCGCATAGGCGATCTGGATGGTGCAGCTCTCGGCGAGGCCGGCGGCGACGACGTTCTTGGCCAGATAGCGCGCGGCATAAGCCGCGGAGCGGTCGACCTTGGTCGGATCCTTGCCGGAGAATGCGCCGCCGCCGTGGGGCGCATAGCCGCCATAAGTGTCGACGATGATCTTGCGCCCGGTGAGGCCGCAATCGCCGTCAGGACCGCCGACGACGAAGTTGCCGGTCGGGTTGACCAGGAAATCGCCTGCCTTGGCCGGCATCCAGCCTTCCGGAAGCGCCGAGGCGACCGCATCCGCGATCATCTCCTTGACCATGCCGGGGGTGTATTTCTTGCCGTTGCGGTTCTGCGCATTGTGCTGCGTCGAAACCACGACCTTGGTGGCGCCGACCGGTTTGCCGCCGACATATTTCACCGTGACCTGGCTCTTGGCGTCGGGTTGCAGATCGAACAACTGCTTGGCGCGGCGCTTTTCCGACAGCACTTTGAGAATCTTGTGCGAGAAATAGATCGGCGCCGGCATGAACGAGCCCTTTTCGTAGACCTCGCTCTCGGTGCAGGCATAGCCGAACATCATGCCCTGGTCGCCGGCGCCTTCCTGCTCGCCGGTTTTGGTTTTCTTGGCGTTGACGCCCATGGCGATGTCGGGCGATTGGCCGTGCAACAGCACTTCAACGTCGGCGCCGTAAAACGAAAAACCGTCCTGATCGTAGCCGATATCCTTGACCACGCCGCGCGCGATCTCGGCAATCATCTCGCGGTTCACCACCGCCTTGTCGCCGTGCTTGTGGAACAGCGGCGATTGACCGCGGCCCTCGCCGGCAATGACGATCTTATTGGTCGTGCACAGCGTTTCGCAGCCCAGCCGCGTATTCACCTGGCTCTCGTCGGCGATGCCGAGCTTGATGTCATTCTCGATGAAAGCATCGAGGACCGCATCGGAAATCTGATCGCAGACCTTGTCCGGATGTCCTTCCGATACCGACTCGCTGGTGAACAGGTAATTTGAACGTGCCACTGCGAAACACTCCCCTCGTAAGACCGCACCGCCCTATCGGAATCTTGAATCTTTTTCAGAAGCCCCGGGGACGGTGAAATACCGTGCTGATCCAGAGGGCAGGTTGTTGCAGCGTCCCCCTGCGCGGTCAAGATGTGGGCAAATGATGGGCGGCTAGGCGCGGCGCCGGATGCGATGGGCTCAATGTTTCTCGCTGCCGGCAATTTGCTCGACGAGATCGACAATGCGGCGCCGCAGCTTGGAGTCGGCGATCTTCATGAACGCCTTGGTCAGCGCCAGTCCATCCGAAGTCGCGAGGAAGTCGGACACGTAGGCCGGCGAGGACGCTTCCGCGAAACCTTCCTGACGCGAGCCGGTCCCGACGGTCGGCGCGCCCTCGAAGAAGAAGGAAACCTGCACCTGAAGGATATGCGAGATCTGCTGGAGCCGGCTGGCGCCGATACGGTTGGTGCCTTTCTCGTACTTTTGCACCTGCTGAAATGTCAGGCCCAGTGCATCGCCGAGCTTCTCCTGGCTCATCCCCAGCATCATGCGGCGCATGCGAACTCGGCTGCCGACATGTTTGTCGACCGGGTTCGGGGCCTTCTTGGCGATCATGATAATCAACTCCTATGTGACCCCTATCTACCTTAATGGGTACGGATTTCAAATCCGTCACAAATGATACCAATTGGCATACTGTCCCGATCCTGATTGTTCGGCATTAGATCATTCGCAAATCTGAGGACCTTGCAATTTCCACTCAGCTCGCGTTTGGCGATATACGCGCGGCGGTTGCGCGTATGCAATTGTAAACATCAATGGTCGTTATAGCCGTGTCCGGCCGCTCGTCCGCCCCACCGTCGTACCAGTCGCCGTTAGGCTAAATTTTTGTGCCTGAGAAAAAGCTAAAATTTTAGCGGTCCGCTGCGCAGCCGCCGGCGCAGTACAACGATCAGCGCGATCGCGACCATCAGCGCGGCGGGAACATCGCCGACACGCGCGTAGAGCGGTGCGCGGATCGATCGCGGCAGTGGGGAATCGATGACGCCTTCTTTACCGAGCGGCAGTGAATTGATGATGCGCCCGACCGGATCGACGACGGCGGAAATTCCGGTATTGGCGGCGCGCACCAGCGGCAGGCCTTCTTCGATCGCGCTGACGCGCGCCTGCTGTAAATGCTGATACGGGCCGGTCGAGAATCCGAACCAGCCGTCATTGGTGACATTGACGATCCAGCCAGGCCGCGCCCCTGGCGGCACGATCGCGTCCGGAAAAATGATCTCGTAACAGATCAGCGGCAACGCCGGCGGCGTGCCCGGAATTACGATGAGACGGCGGCGGTCTCCGGCCTGGAATCCGCCGATCTGCTTGGTGACTACCTGCACGCCGAGATGTTCGAGAAGCGGCTTGAACGGCAGATATTCACCGAACGGCACCAGATGCACTTTGTCATAGGATGCCAGGATCGAACCCGCGTGGTCGATGACATAGATCGAATTAAAGGCCGCGGGTGCAGCGGGATTATACGGCTCAGCGACGCGGGCTCCGCCGGTGATCAGCACGGCGCCTTGCGGCAATAGCTGCGCGATCTGCGCCAGCGCATCGGGCTCGCGGGTCAGGAAGAACGGAAACGGCGATTCCGGCCAGATCAGGTGCGTCGCGTCTTTCATGCCGGCCGCATCCGGTCCGGCAGCGCGGTCGGACAGTGTGACGTAGCGGTTCATCACCTCCTGGCGCGCCGCATAATTGAAGCGGACGTCCTGCTGCAGGTTCGGCTGCATGATGCGCAAATGCACCTTATCGACGAGCCGGGTCTGGTTGCGATGCAGCCGCGAAGCGCCATAGCCGGCAAGGCCGACGAGTGCGGCAATGCCGATCATAAGCGGCATGACCGATCTTGGCGTGTCGGCGGGGTCGTCGGCCAGCGTTGCCGGAGTTGCAAAGATGACGATAACGATGAAGGTCATGCCCCACAGCCCGACCAGCGAAGCACTTTGCGCCAACGGCAAAGGCGCGGCGATCGCATAGCCGAAGGCATTCCAGGGAAAGCCGGTGAACAGGTGGCCGCGCAAATATTCCGCTGCGGTCAGAGTCGCCGCCAATGCCAGAATCCGCGTTGCGCCGCGGCTCCACAACAGTCGCGCCGCCGCGACGCCGAGCGCGGTGTAAACGGCCAGCACCGCCGGCAGGCCGAGGACTGCGAACGGCAGCATCCAGCCGAAGGTCGGAGCATCGACCAGAAAAGCGTAGCCGATCCAATAAAGACCGGCGACGAAATAGCCGAAGCCGAACCACCAGCCGGTCCATGCGGCGACGGCGACGCCGCCCCAGCGGCTGTCGCCCGAACCGTCGATCAGCCAGACCAGCGCCGGAAACGTCAGAAACAAAATCGGCCAGGCGTTGAATGGCGCCATCGCCAGCGCCGAAAGCACGCCGGCAAGGAACGCGATCAGGCAACGCCGCCAGCCCCACGACAGCACGATGGCATTGAACAGCGCCTTCAGCATCACGGCGCGCGGTTCGTGCTTGACCGATTTGGTTCGTCACGCGGCGGGGTCGGGCGCGGAGCTGGTTTTGCGGACGGCAGCGGATCGCGCGTCGAGCCGCCGCGCAATTCCTTGCGGCGGTAAATCCGCACGCGCTTAACGCGGCGCGGATCGGCATCGAGCACTTCAGCTTCGAACGGATCTGGTCCGCGCACCAGCTCGCCGCGCACCGGCACGTGGCCGGCCTTCATGACGAGATAGCCGCCGAGCGTATCAACCTCCTGCGCGGCTTCGCCGACGGCGAATTCGTCGCCAAGCGCCGCGCGAACCTCGTCGAGGCTGGCGCGGCCGTTGGCGAGATAGGAGCCGTCACCCTGCCGCGTCATGGCCGCTGTCTCCGCCTCGTCATGCTCGTCGGCGATATCGCCGACAATGAGCTCGACCAGATCTTCCATCGACACCAGTCCGTCGGTGCCGCCGTATTCGTCGATGATGAGAGCGAGATGAATGCGTGTCGCCTGCATCTTGGCGAGGAGATCGAGGGCCGGCATCGATGGCGGCGCGTACAGGATCTCGCGGACGATCCTGGCTGACGACAGCGGCATGGTCAGATCGACTTTGGCGAGATCGAGATCGGTGTTTTGCGGCACGTCGGGCTGTGCCGCGGCCGCGCCATCAGGCGACGCCCGTGCCGCGACGAACGCAATGAGGTCGCGGATATGGATCATGCCGGCCGGATCGTCGAGCGTGTCGTTATAGACCACGAGCCGGGAGTGGCCGGCGACCTGGAACACCCGCACCAGTTCGCCGAGCGCGATGTCCTGCTGCACGGCGACGATGTCGGCGCGCGGCACCATCACGCTGGCGATCCGGCATTCACGAAGCCCCAGAATGTTCTTCAGCATCGCGGCTTCTTCGGGCGAGAAGCCGGATTCGGGCTGTTCCGCCGTCAAGACCAGCTCAAGATCGGCGCGGGTTGCAGCGGCCTTCCAGCCGAACAGGATGCGCATGACGCGCGTCAGCCAGCCTTCGTCGCCGGGCTCGTTCGGCTGCTCGACCACCATCGGCAGGCCGCGGTGCTCGGTACTGTCGTTGCGTGTCGGGGCTTGCGACATGGATTACGATCGGGATCTCGATTCAACGTCTAACGCCGGGGCAACGTTCAGGCTGTCTTGCCATGCCTTGGTGCGGATCTCGGTGCGGTCTTCGGTATCGGTCTTTTCGTCGGGCCTTTTGTCGTATTGTGGCGATAGGGATCGGGGATGGCGAGACTATGCAGGATGTCGCGCTCGGCTCGTTCCATCGCCACGGCGTCGGCATCGCGCTCGTGGTCGTAGCCGATGAGATGCAGGTAGCCGTGCACTGCCAGATGGGCGACATGATGCGCCAGCGGCTTGTGCTCGGCACGAGCCTCCCGCGCAATGGTCTGGTAGGCAAGGACAATGTCGCCAAGATGGAGCGGTTCGTCGGCCGCCTGCTTGGCGGCGGCCGGGAACGACAGCACGTTGGTGGGCGTGTCGATGCCGCGCCACATACGGTTGAGCTGGCGGATCGCCGAATCATCGGTCAGCACGATAGCAAGCTCGGCCCCGCTTGTTGACTGAGTGCTGGCGGCCTGGGCAACGGCGCGCCGCACCGCCGAACGCATTTTACCGGGTTCCTTCCACAGGCTGGAATCGACCACCACGTCGATCGTGAGCTTGACCCGCGTTGGCTGCGGCGCCGGTCTCATTCCGGCCGCTCGCGCTTCTTCGCCGAAGCGCGGTCGTAAGCCTCGACGATGCGTGCGACGAGTTCATGGCGGATCACGTCGGCGGAGGTGAAAGTCACGTGGGCGATGCCCTCGATACCGTCGAGCAGCCGCACCGCGTCGGCGAGGCCCGAGGTCTGGCCGGACGGCAAATCGACCTGGCTCGGATCGCCGGTGACGACCATGCGGCTGTTCTCGCCGAGCCGGGTGAGCAGCATTTTCATCTGCATCGCGGTGGTGTTCTGCGCTTCGTCGAGGATGACGGCGGCGTTCGCCAGCGTGCGGCCGCGCATGAACGCCAGCGGCGCGATTTCGATCTCGCCGGATTGCAGCGCGCGCTCGACAATGCGCGCATCCATCAGGTCGTAGAGCGCGTCGTAGATCGGCCGCAGATAGGGATCGACTTTTTCGCGCATGTCGCCGGGGAGAAAGCCGAGCCGCTCGCCGGCTTCGACCGCCGGCCGCGACAGCACGATGCGGTCGACGTCCTTGCGCTCGAACAGTTGCACCGCATGCGCCACCGCAAGCCAGGTCTTGCCGGTGCCGGCGGGGCCGGTCGAGAACACCAGCGGATGACGCTTGAGCGCGCGGACGTAGGCATCCTGCGCCGGCGTGCGGGCGCGGACCCGGCGCTTGCGCAGATTGATTTCTTCAAAGCTGCTGCGGGCCGCGGCGGAATCGAAATCGAACAGCGAGCCTTGCGACAGCGCCAGCCGGACTGCGCCGTCAACGTCGCCCTGCACCAGTTCGTCGCCGCGCTTGAGCCGTTCGTAAAGTCCTTCGAGGACCCGTCGCGCCAGCTCGCAGGCGTCGCGCGTACCGTCGATGGTGACGTGGTTGCCGCGCGAACTGGCGGAAACGCCGAGCTTGCGTTCGATCAGTGCGAGATTCTGGCCGTATTGTCCGAACAAAACCGAGGCGAGCCGGTTGTCGTCGAAGGTGAGAGAGATCTGGGTCGCGTTGTTCTGTGCGACGACGAGCGATTCATCCGTTCCGGGTGTTCGCAATTCAGGCTCCTGCGCCGGCCATGGCCGGTTCGTTCGCTGGTTGTTGTCCGGGACTTTGCGTGAGCTCGCCGAACAGGCTGTTACCGGACATTTCGGTGATGGCGACAGGCGTAATGGTGCCGATCAGCGATGACGGCGCCGTGACCTGCACCGGCTGAAGGTAGGGCGAACGGCCGGTGAGCTGCCCGGGATGGCGGCCACCGCGCTCGAACAGCACGTCGAAGGTGCGGCCGACACAGCGGCGATTGAACGCTGCCTGATTGCGGTCGATGGCGTCCTGCAGGCGCGTCAGGCGCTCCGACTTTATGTCTTCGGCAACCTGATCGCCCATGTCGGCGCCGGGCGTGCCCGGCCGCGGCGAATATTTGAACGAAAAGGCGCCGGAAAAGCCGACGTCGTCGACGAGCGACAGCGTGGCAGCGAAATCGTCCTCGGTCTCGCCCGGAAAACCAACGATGAAATCGCTGGTCAGCGCCAGATCGCCGCGCGTGTGGCGCAAGCGTTCGACGATGCCGAGATAATCGGCGCGGCTATGGCGGCGGTTCATCGCGGCCAGCACGCGGTCGGAACCGGACTGCACCGGCAGGTGCAATTGCGGCATCAGTTGCGGCAGGTCGCGATGCGCGGCGATCAGATCGTCCGCCATGTCGCGCGGATGGCTCGTGGTGTAGCGCAGCTGTTCGATGCCGGGGATGTCCGCGATGCGTTCGAGAAGCCGTGCCAAGGACCACGGCCGCCCGTCGGCGCCCTCGCCATGATAGGCGTTGACGTTCTGGCCGATCAGCGTGACTTCGCGCACGCCGGCGCCGGCCAGCCGCTCGATTTCGGCAACGATTTTCGCCACCGGCCGCGAGGTCTCCATGCCGCGCGTATAGGGTACGACGCAGAATGTGCAGAACTTGTCGCAACCTTCCTGCACGGTGACGAAGGCGCTGGCGCCGCGTGCGCGGATCGCGGGCGGGCTCGGCGCGGCGAGATGGTTGAATTTGTCGTCGACGGGAAACTCGGTGTCGATCGGCTTGACGCCGCGCGCGGCGCGCGCCAGCAAATCCGGCAAGCGATGATAGCTTTGCGGCCCGACCACCAGATCGACCGCAGGGGCGCGGCGAAGAATCTCCTCCCCTTCGGCCTGGGCGACGCAGCCGGCAACCGCGATGGTGATGCGGCGGCCATCGGCGGCGGCGGCTTCCTTGAGGCGGCGTACGCGGCCAAGTTCGGAATAGACCTTCTCGGCTGCCTTCTCGCGGATGTGGCAGGTGTTGAGGATGATGAGGTCGGCGTCGTCGGCGGTGGCGGTCTCGACGTAACCCTGCGGCGCCAGAGTGTCCGCCATACGCTGCGCGTCATAGACGTTCATCTGGCAGCCGAACGATTTTACGTAGAGCTTTCGCGCTTCCGTCATGCCGCGGTAATCGATCCTAAGTCATTATGAAAACGATGCTATTCCCCACGGTCGGGGAGCTAGCTTCAGGCTTTTATGGTCTTACCCGGATTCCTGCGAAAAAGAAACGCTAGTCGATCGGCTGGATGTTGGCATCCTGGATGACCTTCGACCACTTGATGCTCTCGGACTTGATATAGGCATCGAGCTGTTCGGGCGTACTGCCGCCGTTGGTCATGCCGAGGTCGGCGTAGCGCTTCTTGGTGTCGTCGTCGGCAAGAGCGCGCTGTGCCGCGGCGTTGAGCTTGACGACAATGTCATGCGGCGTTCCCGCCGCCGCGATCAGGCCAAACCAGGTTTCGGCGGCGAAGCCGGGCAGCGTTTCCGCTACCGTCGGGATGTCCGGTTCGGTCGGCGCTCGTTGCGGACTGGTCACCGCCAGCGCGCGCACCGTGCCGGCTTTGAGCTGGCCGGTGATGGCGGACAGGTTGGCGAACATCGCCGGGATTTGCCCGGCGACGAGATCGTTGATCGCGCCGGCCTCGCCGCGATACGGCACGTGCGTCATCTTGATGCCGGAGACATACTGGAAAAGTTCCGACGCGATATGCGGCGTGGTGCCGACGCCGCCGGTGCCAAAAATGATCTTGCCCGGCTCTGCCTTGGCCATGGCGATCAGCTCCGCAGTCGAGTGCGCCGCGAATGACGGGTTGACGACGAGCACCAGCGGCGATGCTCCGCAATAGGATATGGCGGCAAAATCCCTGATCGGATCGACCGTCGCCTTGCGATAAAGCTGCGGCGCGACCGCGAGCACGGTCTGGCTCGCCATCATCAGCGTGTAACCGTCGGGCGGCGATTTCGCCACGTCTTCGGCGGCGATGAGCCCGCTGGCGCCGGTGCGGTTCTCGACCAGAACCGTCTGGCCGAGAATTTCCGACATTTTCTGCGCCACGATACGCGCCGCGACGTCGGTGCTGCCGCCGGCGCCGAAGCCGACCAGCATTTTCATCGGATGATTGGGAAACGCATCCTCGGCGCGGGCAAACTTTTGGGCAAAGCCCAGCGTCAGCGCAACAGCGAGCGCGACGCGCATCATTCGCGTTGGCGTCATGACCGTCCCTCCCTTGCCGTCCGCTTATAGATCGCGGCGCAGCACCAGCGCCGAAGCGCCGTTTTGATAATAGCTTTTGCGCCGACCCACGTCGGAGAATCCGGCGCGGCGATACAGCGCACGGGCCGGCGCATTATGCTCGTCGACTTCGAGAAACACGGTCCGCGCGCCGAGCCCGGCCAGGCGGCGCAAATTGAGATCGAGCAGCGGGCGGGCCAACCCGCGGCCACGACGCTTCGGCGCGACGGCGATCGAAAGGATTTCCGCTTCGCCTGCCACGAGCCGCGACAGGATGAATCCCGCCATCGCGTTGCCGATCACGGCGCGGTGGGCGACGACATTTTTCTCGATAAGAAGCCGATAGACTTCGTCTTCGCCCCAGCCGCGCTGGAACGAGACATTGTGCAGTTCGGCGATTGCCGCGGCGTCGACTGGACGCGCTTCGGAGAGCGCCGGCGTGGCGCGGCCGAGCAGGCGGGAGACGAGGCCGATCATCGGCGCGGCAGTTGCGCGGCGTGCTGCGGCTGCGCATCCGCCGCGCGCAGGTATTGCGGCTTCGGCGGCGCCTGGTCTGCCGCAAGCGCAGCGCCGGTGGTGGCGACCCAGGCGATATCGGGCGCCGCGCGCGCATCGACGACGATCGGCAGGGATCTGAGTGCAGTCAATCCGTCGGCAATATGCTGCGCGGCGTTGCCGACGAGACGCGCCGGCGCTTCGGCCGCGGCGCGTACCGCTTCGCCCAGCGGCGCAAGTCTTGGCGCGATGACGATGCGTCCGCCCGGCGCGAAAGTTTGCAGATAGACGTGGCCGTGCCGCGCGTCGATCGCCGCCACCACCGGCGCGGTCGGGTCATCGGCCAGATGCGGCGCCGCGTAGGCCAGAAGCGTCGAGACACCGACCGCCGGCTTGTTGGCGGCGAGCGCGATGCCGCGCGCGGCGGCGATGCCGACGCGCAAGCCGGTGAAGCTGCCAGGTCCGGTCGTGACCACGATGCGGTCGATATGATGCAGCGGCGTGCCCATCGCCGCGGTCAGCCGATCGAGCAGCGGGATCAGCGCTTCGGCGTGGCCGCGCAGCATCGGCAGACTTTCGCTGGCGACGATGCCGCCCAGGTCCGTGTCGAGCACGGCCGCCGAGCAGGCGCCGAGCGCGGTATCAATAGCGAGTACGCGCATCAGCGCAGTTATGACATTGAAGGAAAGTCATTCGCAGCCGCCCCCACATCGCGGCGGCGCAACGGCCGTGCTCAGACCGGCCGGACTTCGGTGACGTCCGGCACGTAATGGCGCAGCAGATTCTGGATGCCGTGCTGCAAGGTCGCGGTGGACGACGGACAGCCCGCGCACGAGCCCTTCATGTTGAGGTAGACAACGCCGTCCTTGAAACCCTTGAACGTGATGTCGCCGCCGTCGTTGGCCACCGCCGGCCGCACCCGCGTTTCGATCAGATCCTTGATGGTGGCGACGGTCTCGGCGTCGGCGGCGTCGAAAAATTCGTCGCCGTCGCCCGTTTCGGTGCTGCCGCTGTTCAGCAGCGGCGCATCCGACATGAAATGCTCCATGATGGCGCCGAGGATCATCGGCTTGAGCTGCTGCCACTCGCCTGCGCTCTTGGTCACGGTGATGAAGTCGGAACCGAAGAACACGCCGTTGACGCCGTCGATGCCGAACAGCCGTTCGGCCAGCGGCGATTGCGCCGCCTGCGCGGCATCGCGAATCTCGAGCGTGCCGCTTTCCAGCACCGGCCGTCCGGGCAGGAATTTCAGGGTCGCGGGGTTCGGCGTCGCTTCGGTCTGGATGAACATTTTTGCTGTCCTTCGGCGTGCTTTGGCGCTTAAGGCCGTAATTATAGCACCAATCCACCCTGATACGTGGCGAATTCTGCTCAGAGTTCAAGTGTTGCCGGGCATCCCAATTTACCGGGCAAAGTGCGATTGCTGTCGGGATCGCCGGGACAAGCCCGGCGATGATGGCCGCTACGACCGCACAAACCCGACGATATCCTTGACCGCTTTCATGGTCTCGCCGGCGAGCTTTTGGGCCCGTGCGGAGCCATCCTTGAGCACGGCGTCGATCGAGCCGGGATCGTCGAGGAGCCGCTTCATCTCCGAATTAATCGGGCTCAGCTTGGCGACCGCGAGGTCGGTCAGGGCGCTCTTGAAGGTCGAGAACTGTGCATTGCCGAATTGCCGCAGCACCGCGGCGCGATCGGTGTCGGCCAGCGCGGCATAGATGCCCACGAGGTTGTCGGCCTCCGGGCGCGTTTCCAGACCCTTTTCCTCGCTCGGCAGCGGCTCCGGATCGGTCCTGGCGCGGCGGACCTTTTGCGCGATGGCGTCGGCGTCGTCGGTGAGATTGATGCGCGACTGGTCGGAGGCATCCGACTTCGACATTTTCTTGGTGCCGTCGCGCAGCGACATGACGCGCGTCGCCTCGCCGGTAATAACCGGCTCCGGCAGCGGAAAGAATGCGTCGCCGAAACCATGCGTGCTGATGGACTCACCGAAGTCGTTGTTGAATTTCTGCGCGACGTCGCGCGACAGTTCGAGGTGCTGCTTCTGGTCCTCGCCGACCGGCACGTGGGTGGCGCGATAGACCAGGATGTCGGCGGCCATCAATGTCGGATAGGCGTAAAGGCCGACCGACGCGTTCTCGCGATCCTTGCCGGCCTTCTCCTTGAACTGCGTCATGCGGTTGAGCCAGCCCAGGCGGGCGACGCAGTTGAACACCCAGGCGAGCTCGGCATGCTCGGCCACCTGGCTCTGATTGAACACGATGTGCTTCTTGGGATCGATCCCACAGGCGATGAAGGCGGCGGTGACCTCGCGGATGGCCTTGGGCAATTCGGCGGGATCCTGCCACACCGTGATGGCGTGCAGATCGACCACGCAATAGATGCACTCGTAGCGGCTTTGCAGCTCGACGAAGCGTTTGATGGCGCCGAGGTAGTTGCCGAGGTGCAGGTTGCCGGTGGGCTGCACCCCGGAGAACACCAGTTCCTTGAACGCCATCGTCATCTCCGCGCCGCTGGCGCGTTAAATGCCATTACGCACGCTTGCCCCGCAAGACCCGGCCGCTATAGTCGCGCCGCTTCCGCGTCTTTTCACCCATCGCGAGTCTCCTCATGCCCGAAACCCGCTACGACGTTCTCGGCATCGGCAATGCGATCGTCGACGTGATCGCCCGCGCCGAGGACGACTTTCTGCTCAAGCAGGGCATGAACAAGGGCGCCATGGCGCTGATCGACGAAGACCGCGCGCAGGCGATCTATGACGCCATGGGCTCGGCGGTCGAGGTCTCCGGCGGCTCCGCCGCCAACACCATCGTCGGGCTGTCCAGCCTTGGCGGCCGTGGCGCCTTTGTGGGCCGGGTCAAGAGCGACGGTCTTGGCCGTGCCTTCTCACACGATATCCGCGCTGCCGGCGTGACGTTCACGACGCCGCCGGCGCCGGGCGGCCCGTCGACCGGGCGTTGCTATGTGCTGGTGACGCCGGACGGCGAGCGCACCATGAACACCTTCCTCGGCGCGGCGCAGGATCTGCATCCCGCCGACATCGACGAAGGCATGATCGCCTCGAGCGCGATCATCTATCTGGAAGGCTATTTGTGGGATCCGAAAAACGCCAAGGAGGCGTTTCTCAAGGCGGCGAAGATCGCACACCAGGCCGGACGCAAGGTCGCGCTGTCGCTGTCGGATGCGTTCTGCGTCGATCGCTGGCGCGACGAATTTCTGCAACTGATGCGCTCGGGCACCGTGGATCTGATCTTCGCCAACGAGGCCGAATTGCACAGCCTCTATCAGACCTCCGATTTCGATACGGCGATCAAGGCACTGCGCGGCGATATCGGCGTTGCCGTGGTCACCCGCAGCGAGAAAGGCTGCCTCGTGATCGGCCCCGAGGGCGCCGAGGCGGTGCCGGCGTTTCCGGTCGAGCGCGTCGTCGATACCACAGGCGCCGGCGATCTGTTCGCTGCCGGGTTTTTGTCCGGCCTTGCCCGTGGCGCCGACGACCGCACCTGCGGCCGGCTCGGGGCGCTCGCCGCCGGCGAGGTGATCCAGCATATCGGCGCGCGGCCGGAGGTTTCGCTCAAGGACCTGGCGCGGGATAACGGCCTCCTGGATTGATCGCGGGCGAAGAATAGCGGCGCTGTGCGCTGCCGCAGCCGTCGGGAACTTGTGCTAGGATTTGGTCGTGGCGGGGCAGAACAACTGCCGCCGGAACACGCAAGGGAGGAACGAGCCGTGTCTGACTCAATGCATCTGCTTGGCCGCATACTGGTGTCGGCCGTGTTTATCGTGTTCGGCTACATCCAGTTCACGAACATCGGCAACTATATCGCCAATCCGACGGTTGTGTGGGTCTCATCAATAACCGGCGGTATCCTGTCGCCGACGGTGCTCGCCTATTTGGTCGGGGCCATCGATCTGTTCGGCGGCATTCTCATTCTCGTCGGCTATCAGACTCGTTGGGCCGCGATCGTTCTGATTGTGTTCGTCGTGCTCACGGTTGTCCTTGTTCACACATTCTGGACCATGGACGGTGCGGCGCGGGCGGCCAATCAAGCGCACTTCTTCAAGAATCTCGCCATCATCGCGGCGCTGATCTTCCTCACATTGCTCGGACCTGGGCGCTATTCGGTGGACGGCCACCTCGCCAAGGCCTGACTCGGTAAACTTGCAGGGTGGGCGAGCCAACGAATCCGGCGCGAAGCGTCCGGCCCAATGACAGCTCGACGAAGCCCACGCTGACCGCGTGGGCCAATCGCGCGCCTTTGGATTGAGGCGGCGGCGCAACGGCGGGCGATGTTGCCCGGCTGATGGCTTCCGCGCGCCCATGGCGGGCCGCGGTAACCAATTGCTAACCATAATTCGTTAACGACGGATCAGCCGCACAGCGGAGGATCCAGACATGGACGAGAGCGCCGACAAGGGCCCGGGCGACGGCGACAATCCCGAGAACAAGGCCGTCAAACCGGAACTCGGGAACAACGAAAATAATTTGCCGGTCGTCTGGTCGCCAAAACTCAACGCCGGCACGGACATCGACGACGAGAGCGTCATGTTCGTTGACTCCGACGTCCCGCCTGATGAAGGCGCGCCAGGCGAGACGATGAACGAACAGGAGGACGCCGCCCCGGCGTCTGCCGCGTCGCCACGCTCATCGCGCTTTGTCATCCTTGCCGCCAGCGTCGCGATTGCCGCGGCGGTCGGCGCGATCGCCGGATCGCTGACCGCGTCGGGGATCGGCGGGCTGATGTCCGCGTCCGCCGAGCCGTCTGCCGACACGGTGGAAGCCAACAGCATCCTGAAAGCGCTGCGCTCCGAACTCGCCGAACTCAACGCGGTGAAGACGTCGCTCGACAGTTCGAACCGCTATGCCAGCGCGCAATTTGCCGCGATCGCCGACCGTCTGGCGCGCGTCGAACATGCGCAGACCGATCCGGCACAGCTTGCTCACATCGCCGACACCGTCGATCGGCTCAACAAATTGAACACGTCGACGCCGGAAACAACCGGCACGATCGCCACCGCGCTAGGCGCGGCGGCGTCTGCCGAGGCCAAGATCACCGACCGCATCCTGCAAGACTGGATAGTGCAGGACGTGCATGGCGACCGCGCTCTGGTCGAGAGCCGCTACGGCGGCATATTCGACGTAGGCGCCGGCAGCGTGCTGCCCGGCATCGGCCGGGTCGACGCGGTGAAGCGGCAGGACGGCCAGTGGATCGTCGTCACCGCCCGCGGCCTGATCACGTCGGGACGATAACAGCCTCACACGCGCCATTTGGCAATGTCATGGCCGTGTTTATGGCCGGACTTGTTCCGGCCATCCCGATCTTACAATCCAGCGCGGCGACATCACGGCCGGGGTGCCGGCGACAAGCGCGAGCCCGACCGCTAGTCTCAAGACATGCTGCGTCATCCATTGATCCATGTCATCGCTGCGGCGATCATGGGCGCCGCGTTGTCCGCTGTCGCGCTCGCCCAGTCGCCATCGCCGCCGCCCTCCGCGCCGCCGACGCAGCAGCCGGAAATCTCGCAAAGCTGTCCCGGCCTGGTCGCCGCCAACCGGCCGCACGTCGTTCCGGCGTCGTTCGATGTCGCGGCGCTCGAGGCCGACCAGGTTCGCATCACCTATATCGGGCACGCCACGTTCCTGATCGAGAGCCCGCAGCTCGTGCGCATCGCGACCGACTACAACGACTTCGTGCGGCCGCCGGTGGTGCCCGATATCGCCACCATGAACCACGCCCACGAAACGCACTACACCGACAATCCCGATCCGGCGATCAAATACGTGCTGCGCGGCTGGGGGCCGAGCGAGCAGGAGCCGGCGATCTGGGACCTCAAATACAAGGATGTGCGGGTGCGCAACGTGCCGACCAATATCCGCAACTGGGCCGGCGGCACCGAGCGTTACGGCAATTCGATCTTCATTTTCGAGATGGCGAATTTGTGCATTGCCCATCTCGGCCACCTGCACCACACGCTGACGCAGCAGCAGCTCGACGAGATCGGCCGGCCCGACGTGGTGATGGCGCCGGTCGACGGCAATCTGACGCTCTATCTCGACGGCATGATGGAGGTGCTGACCGCGCTGAAGCCGCAGATCATCATCCCGATGCATTTCTTCAATCAATTCACGCTGGCCCGTTTCCTCGACCGCGCGAGAGAGCTCTGGCCGGTCGAGCAGGCGGACATTCCCTCGTTCCTGGTGTCGAAGGCGACGCTGCCGGCGAGCCCCAAGGTTCTGGTGCTGCCGGGGCATTAATGCTCGTCATTTTACGCTTTCGCGGGGACGACGGACGCAACGCGTCCAGACAACGCGTGCTTCCGGTCCCTCGGCGACCATCGTATAAATGTTCGCCTTCATCCTGAGGTGGCCGCGCAGCGGCACTCGAAGGATGTCAGCCGAAGCGCCTCGGCCGTCGCCCTTCGAGGCTCGCTTCGCTCGCACCTCAGGATGACGGAAAAATAGATGCTCAGCGCCGAACAGAACGATCTGATCACCCGCACCGCGTTCGGCACGCCGGCGGGCGGCCTGATGCGGCGCTATTGGCAGCCGGCGGCGCTGGTTGATGAACTTTCGGGCAACCGGCCGGTGAAGCCGGTGCGGCTTTTGGGCGAAGACCTCGTCGCCTTCAAGGACGACAGGGGCCGCTACGGATTGATCGGCCGGCATTGTCCGCATCGCGGCACCGACCTCGCGTACGGCCGGCTGGAAGACGGCGGCCTGCGCTGTGCGTTCCACGGCTGGCTGTTCGGCGTTGACGGCAAGTGCCTGCAAACGCCGGCCGAGCCCGACAACAGCAACCTGGCCGCCAACATCAAACAGAATTCCTATCCGGTGGTGGAGCGGAGCGGCATCCTGTGGGCCTATCTCGGTCCCGGCGAGCCGCCGGCGTTTCCGCAGTTCGACTGCTTCATCGCACCCGGCACGCACACCTTTGCGTTCAAGGGCATGATCGACTGCAACTGGCTGCAATCGCTCGAGGTCGGCATCGATCCGGTGCACACCTCGTTCCTTCATCGCTTCTTCGAAGACGAGGATCCGGACAAGGCTTACGGCAAAATGTTCCGCGACACGTCCAAAGACTCCGACATGCCGATGACCAAGATCATGCGCGAGTTTCCGCGCCCGCGCATCGAGATCGAGCCGACCGATTACGGCTTCCGCCTCGCCACGCTGCGCGAGATCGGCGACGGCAAGGCTCATGTGCGCGTCACCAACCTGATCTTTCCCAACGCCTTCATCATTCCGATGAGCCGCGAGATGACGATCTCGCAATGGCACGTGCCGATCGACGACGTGAAGCACTACTGGTACGCGATCTTCACTTCGTTCGGCGCGCCGGTGAACAAGGACGAGATGCGCCGGCAGCGGCTCGAGCTGTACGCATTGCCGGATTACGTGCCGCGCAAGAACAAGAGCAACGACTACGGTTTCGATGCGCACGAGCAGGAGCACGCGACCTATACGGGCATGGGCGCCGACATCAACGTCCACGACCAATGGGCCTGCGAGTCGATGGGTGCGATCCAGAATCGCACGGCGGAGCATCTCGGCACCTCGGACAAGGCAATCAGCGCCTATCGGCGGCTGCTTCGCGCGGCGCTGGATCAATCCGGCAAGGGCGAGCGGCCGATGATGGTGCTCGATGCGCAAGCCGCGAAGACCATCACGGGCCCGCCCTGCGTCGACGGCATCGGGCCCGCCGGCGACTGGCAGGGCTATTGGCAGCGCACCGACGCCGCGCGGCAATCGACCAAGAGTTGGGCCAACGGGCACTGAGCGAATGGCCCGGCGTCCGGTGGCGAAGAGCTTCGTCGCGCAACACGGCCTGTGGACCGCCGGTCAGTCGCGCGCCGCCAGCGCCGTCGCGCAAGCGATCAAGAAGCAAAAACTCGAACTCGTCCGTTTCGCGTTTGCCGATCAGCATGGCGTGCTGCGCGGCAAGACCGTCGTCGCCGCCGATGCCGCCGCGCTGATGCAAAGCGGCGTCACCATGACGACGACGCTGCTCGCCAAGGACACCGCGCACAAGACGGCGTTTCCGGTGTTCACGCCCGGCGGCGGCTTCGGCATGGAAGAAATGCAGGGCGCCGCCGATTTCGTCATGGTGCCGGACCCGGCGACGTTCCGCGTCCTGCCGTGGGCGCCGAACACCGGCTGGTTCTTGTGCGATATCTATTTCACCAACGGCAAGCCGGTGCCGTTCTCGACGCGGCAGGTGTTGCGCGACGCGCTCAAGCGGCTGAAAGCGTCCGGCTTCGACTACCTCGCCGGGCTCGAGGTCGAATTCCATCTGTTCAAGCTGGAAAATCCGCGCCTCACGCCCGAAGACGCGACCTGGCCGCCGCGAGCGCCCGAGGTGAGCCTGCTCAATCAGGGCTACCAGTATCTGACCGAGAGCCGCTACGATCTGATCGATGCGGCGCTGCAGCCGATCCGGCGCGGCATCGCCGCGCTCGGCCTGCCGCTGCGTTCGCTCGAAGTCGAACTTGGGCCGAGCCAGTGCGAATTCACGTTCCGGCCGCAAGCCGGTCTTGACGCCGCCGACACGATGATTTTGTTCCGCGCCGCGGTGAAGCAGATTGCGCGGCGCAACGGCCTTTTTGCCAGCTTCATGTGCCGCCCGGCGCAGCCGAATTTGTTGGCCTGCGGATGGCATCTGCATCAGTCGCTGATTGCGCGCGGCGGCGCCAATGCCTTCGTCGGGCACGGGCCGGACGGCCTGTCGGCGCTGGCGCGGCATTTCCTTGCCGGCCTCCTGGCGCACGCGCGCGCCGCGACGGCGTTCACGGCGCCGACCGTGAACGCCTACCGCCGCTTTCAGCCGTATCGGCTGGCGCCCGACCGCGCCATCTGGGCGCGCGACAATCGCGGCGTCATGGTCCGCGTCATCGGCCAGCCCGGCGATCCGGCGACGCATCTGGAAAACCGGGTCGGCGAGCCGGCGGCCAATCCCTATCTCTACATGGCGTCGCAAATCTACGCCGGCCTCGACGGCATCGCCGGCAAGCGCGATCCCGGGCCGTCGGCCGACACGCCATACGAAACTCAGGCGCCATCGCTGCCGAAGGATCTCGGCGAAGCGGTCGCGGCGCTGCGCGACAGCATGGTCTTTCGGTCAGGCTTCGGGGATGCTTTCGTCAACTATTACGCCCACCTCAAGGAAACTGAATTCAAGCACTTCGCCGGCGAAGCCGTTGCCGGCCCGGGCGACGTCACGGTTTGGGAGCAGAACGAATATTTCGATTTGTTCTAGTGCGAGCCTGCGTAGCGGGAATATGGCGCGCTGGAGGATTGGCGCTGCTGCGGAGCCGCCATGGGCGCCGTATCGCGCGCCGCGTCGGTGCCGATGGCGCCACGCCGCGATGTGGCGATCGGATTTCGCAACAGTATCGACCACGCGCGCCATATCGGCAGCCGCTGATAGCGCTCGGGAAAATGCTGCTGCAGCAATGTGCTGACCAGCGGGTAATAGGCGGAATTCATCGTCGGAAACAGATGGTGCTCGGTGTGGTAGGCGAAATTCGAATGCAGCATGTTGAACAGCGGCGGAACGATCACGCTGGTCGATGCCGCGAGAATATCGTTGCCGTCGTCGACCGGATTGAGGCTGTGGTTGGTGTAGAAGTACCACGACACGACCGCCGACGTGAAAGCGACCGGAATGAGCGTCACCGCAACGAGCTTGGCGGCCTGACCGAGGAACAGCCACAGTGCAAACTGCCACGCCGCGATGAAGCCGATCTCGAGCGCGATCCAGACCCTGTCGCCCGGTTGGTATATCGGCCGGGCGGTGACGTAACCGGGCTTGTCCGATCCGGAATAGAAGAACGCCGTCAGTGCGTGGCGGATGCCGTAGACAAACCATTGCAGCCAGAAGCCGATGTTCCATTTCAACTTGTTGGGATAGAGCGTGGCCGCGGCGACGGTGCCGCTCAGTGAAAGCTCGGACGCCAGGAAGCGTCGATCGGGATCGTGCGTGCCGTTGGTGTGCACATGGTGCGCGGCATGCACGCGCCGCCATAGCGTCGCCGGAAACAGGTTGAATCCCCACAACACCAGCTCCAGCGGATAGAGCAGCGCGCGATTCTTGGTGACCGATTTGTGAGCGAAGTCGTGCGCCAGGAACGCCATGCACGCCGAGCTGTTGCCGATGAGAATCACAATGAGCGGCCACCAGGTGCGATGCGGCAGCTCGCGGATGGCGGCCCAGCAGCAGACAATGATCGTGATGTGGAGCGCGATCGGCAGGAACGCCCGCGTGTTCGGACGGAAGGCGTCGGCCGGCAGGAGCGGCCGCAATGTCGCGATATAATCAGAATGCCGAAGCCGGGTCTCGGCGGTGCTCAGTTCCGTCGGCGACACGCTAATCCCCACCCATCATTCCGGCCGGCCCCGGACGGTCCCCAAGCGCAAAAGCCCCCAACCCGCCCGATTTTCCGTCAAGGATCGGGCAATTATCGCCAACCGGCGCTAAACGTCAACGCTTGCGGTCAGCGCGTTGGCCTCGATGAAGAGGCGGCGCGGCTCGACCTTGTCGCCCATCAACTCGTCGAAGATGGTGTTGGCCTCGTCGATCTCCTTGACGCTGACACAGAGCAGCGAGCGGGCATTGCTGTCGAGCGTGGTTTCCCAGAGCTGATTGGGGTTCATCTCGCCGAGGCCTTTGTAGCGCTGCAGCGCCACGCCCTTCCGTCCGGCGGCGGTCACTGCATCGAACAGGCTGACCGGTCCGTGGATCGGCGTCTCCTCGTCTTTGCGCTTGAGCATCGCCGGCGGGGTTGGCCGCGGGAAAACCTTCTGCAGCGACGGCGCGAATTCGTCGAGCTTGCGCGCGTCGGCGGAGCCGAGCAGGGCTTGGTCGAGCGTCGCGACCTCCTTGACGCCGCGCAGCGTGCGCTCGAACTGGAAGCCTTGGCCTTCCGTGAATTGACCCTGCCAGCCGCGCTCGGTCTCATCCGACAGTGCATCGAGCCGCCGGGCGATATAGGGCACCGCGGCCATCGCTTTCTGCGGATCGCCGAAAATGTCCTTGTTGAGCACGCTCAAGATGGCCGCCTGCTCGACGACCTGGCGATTGTACCGGCTGTGCAGGCCGCGCAGCAGATTGCGGATCGTGCGCGAGTCCTCGACCAACTGGCGCAGATCGTTGCCGGCGCGCACTTCGCCCGACGACAGGCGCAGCGTCGCGTCTTCGAGGCCAGTATCAATCAGGTAATTCTCGAGCGCATGCTCATCCTTGAGATACTGCTCGGATTTGCCGCGCGCGACTTTGTAGAGCGGCGGCTGCGCGATGTAGAGGTAGCCGCGGTCGATGATCTCGCGCATCTGCCGGTAGAAGAAAGTCAGAAGCAGGGTGCGGATATGGGCGCCGTCGACGTCGGCGTCGGTCATGATGATGATCTTGTGGTAGCGCAGCTTGTCGACCGTGAATTCATCGGTGCCGATGCCGGTGCCGAGCGCGGTGATCAGCGTGCCGATCTGTTCGGACGATAGCATCTTGTCCATGCGGGCGCGCTCGACGTTGAGGATCTTGCCGCGAAGCGGCAAAACGGCCTGGAATTCGCGGTTGCGGCCCTGTTTGGCGGAACCGCCGGCGGAATCGCCCTCGACGATGAACAATTCGGACTTGGCCGGATCCTTTTCCTGGCAATCGGCGAGCTTGCCGGGAAGCGACGTGATGCCGAGCGCGCTCTTGCGCGTCATTTCGCGCGCCTTGCGCGCGGCCTCGCGCGCCGCAGCCGCCTGGATTACTTTGCCGACGACGATCTTGGCTTCGCCGGGATGCTCTTCGAGCCAGGCCTTGAGCATGTCGTTGATGGCGCCCTCGACCGCCGGACGCACCTCGGACGAAACCAGCTTGTCCTTGGTCTGCGAGGAAAATTTCGGATCGGGCACCTTGACCGACAGCACCGCGGTCAAACCCTCGCGGCAATCGTCGCCGGTCAGCGCCACCTTCTCTTTGCGCGCGCCGCCGCTGGAATCCGCATAACCGGTGATCTGGCGCGTGAGCGCGCCGCGGAACCCGGCCAGGTGGGTGCCGCCGTCGCGCTGCGGAATGTTGTTGGTGAAGCAAAGCACGCTTTCGTGATAGCCGTCGTTCCACCACAGTGCGGATTCGACGATCATGCCGTCGCGCTCGGCCTTGATGACGATCGGCTCCGGAATGAGCGGCGTCTTGTTGCGGTCGAGATATTTGACGAACTCCTCGATGCCGCCCTCGTAGCGCAGGACTTCGCGCTTCTCCACCGCGTGACGCCTGTCGGACAGCACGATGTTGACGCCGGAATTGAGGAAGGCGAGTTCGCGCAGCCGATGCTCCAGCGTGGCGAAATCGAACTCCGTCATGGTGAAGGTTTTCTTCGACGGCAGGAAGGTGACTTCGGTGCCGCGCCTGTCATAAGCGGAGCCGGTGACCGCAAGCGGCGCGACCGCGTCGCCGTTGCGGAATTCCATGTGATGCTCGTGGCCGTCACGCCATATCGTCAGCTTGAGCCAGCTCGACAGCGCGTTGACCACGGAGACGCCGACGCCGTGGAGTCCGCCGGACACCTTGTAGGAATTCTGGTCGAATTTCCCGCCGGCGTGCAGCTGGGTCATGATGACCTCGGCCGCCGAGACGCCTTCGCCCTTGTGGATGTCGACCGGGATGCCGCGGCCGTCGTCGCGCACGCTGCATGAGCCGTCGGGGTTCAGCGTGACCTCGACTTCCTTGGCAAAGCCGGCCAGCGCCTCGTCGATGGCGTTATCGACGACCTCGTAGACCATGTGATGCAGGCCGGAACCGTCGTCGGTGTCGCCGATATACATGCCCGGCCGCTTGCGCACGGCGTCGAGGCCCTTGAGCACCTTGATCGATTCCGCGTCATAATCGGAAGGCGCCACCGGGCTCGGTTTGCGGACGGGTTCGGCCATGCCAAAGAGCTTTCCAGGTTGTTCTGATGCGTGTTCGAAGGTGTTCGGAACGTGCTCGAATCACTCGCGAAAAAGCCGTCAGAATCGTGCTTTGTTTGTACACGAAAACCGGGCCACGTACAGGACAAAGTGATCGTCTCTAAGATATTGTCGAATCTGGATTTTTCAAGGTTTTAGCGGGTCGATTCCAGGCCCTGAATCGGCGCCCAAAATTCACCGATTCGCCGGCCTGAAAAGGACCCACGCCCGGCAGGTTTGCGGTTATGAATTTGCGTGATGAATTTCGCGCGGCGACGAGTGAAATCGCAATCCTAGGACGCGTCGATCCTTTTGGGCGGCAACAGGAACCGATCACCGCTTCGGTACTCCGGAACCGGCGTCTGGAAATAACCGAGCGCGGCGGTCCAGAGTTCCACCCGGTCTAGATCCTCGTGCAGGCGTTCCAGCGCCTCGATCAGATTGCGCACGATTTTATCTTCTGCTGGTTCCGGCATTGTTGTTTCGCCTCGGTCCCAACCGGCGTCTCCTTGTCACAATGAGTAAAGGTCTTACGCGCTATTAGGTTCCTTGAGCGCCGGGAAGGCATAGAATAGAGCAGCAATTGCGCGTCCCTCGAAGTTCCGCTCATTCAACAAAAAATCGCCGCGGATAAATTGCCACTAATTTAGGCGGCCGGCGTCAACTTCGACACGCTGCGCATTGGCGCCGACTTCAACAAACAGCGCCGGATCGGCGCCGGTCATGAAGACCTGGGCACCGAGCTGCGAAATTTCCAGATGCAATGCCGCACGTCGCGCCGGATCGAGATGTGCGACAACTTCATCGAGCAGCAATAGCGGCGCGAAGCCGGTCATGTCGGCAATGAGCCGTGCGTGCGCCAGCACGAGCCCGATCAACAGCGCTTTCTGCTCGCCGGTCGAGGCGTTGGCGGCGAGCGTGCCCTTGGGCGCGTAGATCACTGTGAGGTCGGTCAGGTGCGGGCCATCGAGTGTACGCCCTGCCGCCGCATCGCGGGCGCGATTGTCGCACAGCACGGTGCGGTAGCGTTCCTCGATCTCGGCGGCAGGATGATTGGGGAGGAGCTGTTCCATCCAGCCATCGAGCGCGATTTCGGCCGGCGGAAACGCGGAGTCCTTGCGGCTAGTCAGCACGGCCTCAAGCCGGCGCACGGTTTCGACGCGCTGGCCGGCAACGGCGACGGCAAGCTCGGCGGTCTCGTGCTCGATGGCGTCGAGCCAGTGCGGGTCGGGCCGCGCTTCTTCGAGCAGCCGGTTGCGCGAGCGCAGCGAACGCTCCAGTGCGTTCACTCTGCTGCTGTGCTCGGCATCGACTGCGAGCGCCAGCCGGTCGATGAAGCGGCGCCGCTCCGACGGTGCGCCGCTGAACAGCGTGTCCATGGCCGGCGTGAGCCAGACCACGCGCAGATGATCGGCGAACGCCGCCGCCGAGCCGACCGGCTCGCGGTCGATCCGGCATTTGCGCAGCACCGCCGCACCGTCCTCGAGCGGCCGGTCGATGCCGGTGCCGAGCGTGGCCAGGCCCAGCGCGCCTTCGATCTCGGCGGACACCGCCCACGAGCCGTCGCCTTCGGCGAAGGCGACCTCGTCGAGTGCGGCGCGGCGCAGGCCGCGGCCCGGCGCAAAGAACGAAATCGCCTCGATCAGATTGGTCTTGCCGGCGCCGTTCGGGCCGACCAGCACAATGGTTTTGGCGCCGATTGCAAGCGAGGCGGCGTGGTAGTTGCGGAAGTTGGTCAGGGTGAGCTTGCGAACACGGGCGGTCGTCATGGCACTGCTTTTTAGTCGTCATGGCCGGGCTTGTCCCGGCTATCCCGCTTGATCGCGCACGGTGTCCTTTGAATCGCGATGGCCGGGACAGGCCCGGCCACGACGAAAACAATGCGGCAAAAGCCGGCCGCCTACACCCTCATCGGCATCAGCACGTAGAGCGCGCCCTTCGGCTCTTTGTCCTGGATCAGCGTCGGCGAGCCGGGATCGGCGAGCTTGAGCACCGCGGCCTCGCTCTCGATCTGGGCGGCGATGTCGAGCAGGTAGCGCGAGTTGAAGCCGATGTCGATCGGGTCGGCTTCGTATTCGACTTCGAGCTCCTCGGTGGCGCTACCGGAATCCGGATTGGTGACCGAGAGCAGAAGCTTGCCGCCGGTGATCGACAGCTTGACGGCGCGGCCGCGCTCGCTCGACACGGTGGAGACGCGGTCGACGGCGGCCTCGAACTCCTTCTTGTCGACCACGAGTTCCTTGTCGTTGCCAAGCGGGATGACGCGCGCGTAATCGGGGAATGTGCCGTCGATCAGCTTCGACGTCAGGATCGCGTCGCCTACCGCAAAGCGGATTTTGCCGGGCGACAGTTCGATGGCGACTTCGGCGTCATTGTCCTCCATCAGCCGCTGCACTTCGGCGACGGTTTTGCGCGGCACGATGATGCCGGGCATGCCCGATGCGCCCTTTGGCAAATCGAGCTCCATTTGCGCCAGGCGATGGCCGTCAGTCGCCACCGCGCGCAAGGTCTGCACTTTGTTGGAACCGGCGGCGTGCAGATAGATGCCGTTGAGATAGTAGCGCGTCTCCTCGGTCGAGATCGCGAACTGGGTCTTGTCGATCAGGCGCTTGAGGTCCGCGGCCTTGAGCGTGAACTTGTGCGTCATCTCGCCCGGCGCCAGATCGGGGAAGTCGCTCTCCGGCAGCGTCTGCAACGTGAAGCGCGAGCGGCCGGCGCGGATCGCCAGCGCGGCGCGGTCGCCGGAGGATTCCAGGACGATCTGCGAGCCCTCGGGCAGCTTGCGCACGATGTCGAAGAACATGTGCGCCGGCACGGTGGTCGAGCCGCCAGGTCCGACTTCGGCCGCGACGGTGTCGGTCACCTCGACGTCGAGGTCGGTCGCCTTGAGCGAGAGCTTGGAGCGTTCGGCGCGAATGAGCACATTGGCCAGGATCGGAATGGTATTGCGGCGCTCGACCACGCGATGGACGTGGCCCAGAGATTTCAGCAATTCGGAACGCTCAACGGTGATCTTCATAACGAATTCCGTTCGCGAGACGGGTAACGAAAGTGGCAAGATAAGCGGTGTTCCGCAAGGCCGAGCCGGTGGTTATCAGTCCTGAAGCTGGCGTTTGAGCCCCTCGATTTCCTCGGCGAACACGGTGTCGTTGCCGGCCAAAGCCTCGATCTTGCGCACCGCATGCAGCACCGTGGTGTGGTCGCGGCCGCCGAAGCGCCGGCCGATCTCGGGCAGCGAGCGCAAGGTCAGCACCTTGGCGAGATACATCGCAACCTGCCGCGGACGCACCACATTCGCCGTTCGCCGCGACGACAGCAAATCCGAGCGGCTCACATTGTACTGGCGGGCAACGACGCGCTGGATGTCCTCGATGCGAACCCGCTTCGGTTCGGCCGGCCGGATCAGGTCGCGCATTTCGCGTTCGGCCATTTCCAGCGTTACCGGCTGGCCGGTGAGCTTTGAGTGGGCCAGCAGGCGGTTCACCGCGCCTTCGAGGTCGCGGCCGTTATGGGTCACGGATTTGGCAATGAAGACCAGCACCGGCGCCGGCACTTCGAAGCCGGGATGATGGCTGCGCGCGGCGGCGCAGCGGCTTTTGAGAATTTCCAGCCGCAATTCTTCGCCGAGCGAACCGATTTCCACGACAAGCCCGCCGGCGAGCCGGGAGCGGACACGGTCGTCGAGGCTTTCCAGGTCCGACGGCGGACGGTCGCTGGCGATCACCACCTGGCGACCGGCGTCGATCAGCGCGTTGAGGGTGTGACAGAACTCGGCCTGGGTGGAACGGCCTTGCAGGAATTGCAGGTCGTCGATCACCAGCACGTCGATGGCACGCACCGCTTCCTTGAACGCCAACGTCGTCTGCGTCTTCAGCGCCGAGACGAAGCCGTACATGAAGCGTTCGGCGGTTAGGTACAGCACCTTGCGGTCGCTGTTGTTGCCGGCCCAGGTGATTGCCTGGAGAAGATGGGTTTTGCCGAGGCCCACGGCGGCGTGAATGTAGAGCGGGTTGAACATGAGCTGCTCGCCGCGCCGGCTGGTCGCGACCTGCTTGGCTGCGGCATGCGCCAGCGTGTTGGAACGACCGACGATGAAGCTCTCGAATGCCAGGCGCGGGTCGAGCGGCGATCCGCCGAGCGCCTCATGCACCGTCATGTAGGGCACGCTGGTGCGCGCTTCATGGCCGTTCAGGTCGCGCGCATCGCGTGACAGCATGGCCGGCTCGGCCGGTTTCGGTTTCGGCGGCAACGGGCGGATCGCCGCCGAACGGACGGAGAGTTCGAGCCGCGTGACGGCGGGTTCCTCGGCCTGCCACTTGGCGAGCACTTGCTCGCTGTAGTGCGATTGAATCCAGGTGCGCAGGAATCGCGTCGGCACCGAGAGCCGCACCGCTTCATTCTCCACGGCTTCGAGTTCCATGCGCCCGAACCAGCTTGAGAATACATCCTCGCCGAGTTGGGTGCGCAGCTGCTCCTTCACCTTCTGCCAGCGCTGCTGGTCCGTGCTCGTCATATCGCCTGCTCTTTTTGTCGGAGATGAAAATCCATCCGAGCAACTCAGGCGAGGACTTCTCACCATGCCCGTAACCGGAGGACACAACGCGTGACTTGAGAGGGTTTATGTTGTGGCGGTCCGGAAACCCGCGTGCCGCCGATGGGGAGGTAACGCGGTAGGTTCAGCCACTCGGCTTGACGATCCGCCCGCGGCCGCCCAAGGCCGAAGGCGCGCCGACCGCCGGCGGCAAACTCTCAGGAGGAGGCCAAGACATTCCGCTCTTGGCGGCTACGCCGGCTTCACTCGATCTATGGCTCGTCGTCATCATGCCCTGTTCTCCATCGCTCCCAGTCGATGGTGCAAACCGTCTCGCAGAAAACTCCGCGGGACAGTCCACGCCGCCTGCCTACGTACTCCCCACAAGTTCATAAGCAGATCTTCTTGTTGAGAACTCTCGACAATAGCGGCTTCGAAGCCGCGCAACGCAAACGTGTTACTCTCACTATTAGGACACAGCTCTCCCCAACCCATCGTCGATGAGTTACCGGCCGACCGGTTTTTGATAACCTCCGGAAACCGAAGGGAATTAAAAGTTAGCACTAAGTTTTCGGCTCGCAAGCGTGAAAAAGACGCGCCAATATTGGACTTTCACAAACGCGCGTGCGGGCGCGCCATTTTCGTGACGGGACAAATCATTGACTCGACGGGATGAATTAGGTCGGCTTGGCGGCCAAACGGCACGCGAAATTGGGCAAATCAGGCAGCGGAGCAAACAAAAAGTGTCACACTCATTTTAAGGCGGACTCGAACTCCCTGTGAGTTGATCCCAATAAGTCTTTCATTGTGCATTGGTTCTTCTGCCCGGAATCACAGGGTAACCCTCGCGTCGGGTGCGCGGAACAAACAAATTTGGACACAACTGTGAGCGCAAAACGGCGACAATAGCTTTCTGTCTGATTTACCTGATGAAAGTGACAATTCTGCAACAGAAAAGTTGCAGTCCACCGCGAATCTTCGCATCAGGCGGGGAGGTGCGCGGTACGGCTATTTGCCGAGCTTCGCGATGCGATGTGCCAGCCGGGAAACCTTGCGGCGTGCTGCATTGCGGTGGACGATGCCGTGACTTGCCGCGCGGATCAGAGCCGGCTCGGCTACCGCCATCGCGGCAGCCGCGGCGGCACGATCGCCAGCGGCGATCGCCTCCTCGACGGTGCGCACCGCGCTGCGCACCCGCGTGCGCCGCGCCTTATTGACCACGGTGCGGCGGGCGATCTGACGCGTGGCTTTTTTGGCGGACTTGGTATTGGCCATAGGTGTCAAACACAGACTGTCGTGAATAGAGCGGCGCTTATAGGGGGGCAGCGCCGCGGCGTCAACGGAGGCTGCGGGACCGGCGGAACCGGGCTTGGGCCGAATCTTTGCGGCAAGTGTTTGGCTCCGCTTTTCCTAAGCAACGGCCTTGGCGCGGACAGCATCGTAACCGGCTACCGCGGCGGCGAGGTCGGTTGCCGGGAAGGCCGACAGCGGCGGCGCGACACGTGCCCATTGCGGGTCGCCGTGAATATGCGCCAGCAGCGCCTTGACGCCGGGCACAAGCGGCTTGCCGTCGAACAATTTGCGGATCGTTACCGCTTCGGCAAGCGCTGCGGCGTCGCCGGAGCGATAGGCGCGGGCGCACAGATCGGCATTGAGATTGGCGGTCGCCGAGATACAGCCGGCGAAAGGTCCGGAGCGTGCTTGCGGCAGTGCCGCTTCGGTGGAAGGGAATACTTTGAAGCTCGACGCAATGCCGGCCGCGGCGCGGGCAAAGTCCATGTCGCCCGAAGAATCCTTTAGGCCGACGATGCGTCCGCCGAAATGCCCGAGCAGGCGGCGGATCAAGGCGACATGCCAGTGCAGGCCCGACTGCGCCGGGTAGTGATAGAGATAGAGCGGGATCGGCGCCGCCGCGGTCGCGTTCACGATCGCTTCGATGTAGGCGACGAGACCGTCGTCATGCACGCCTTTGTAATAGAACGGCGGCAGCACCAGCGCGCCGCCGAAACCGAGTTCCGCGGCATGACGGGTCAGCGTGATGGCATCGGCAAGCGCGGCGGCGCCGGTGCCGACCATCATCCGCTCGATCGGCAGTCCGCTCGCCGCATAAGCGCTCATGACGCGCTTGCGCTGCTCGAGCGAAAACGAGGTCGCCTCGCCGGTGGTACCGAGCACGTTGAGCCCGTCGCATCCGTTGGCGAGCAGGAAGCGGGCCAGGCCGGCTGAGCGCGCGCTGTCGGGTTCGCCATTGGCGCCGACGGCGGTGGCAACGGCGGCGATGACGCCGTGAAGCGGTTGGGCGTTCGTCATGGGTCAGCCCCTGTGCTGTCGGGTGACTTATTATACGGGACGATCCAGTAGAACAGCCGGCGGCGATATTCAACGAGGAGGCGCCGCCGCAGTTCGGCACGTTCGCGTGAAATCGGGCCATTGTAGCCCGGATGAGCGAAGCGATATCCGGGGTATCAGGGGCATGGCATTTTGGGTTCCGCCCGCTGTTCCGACCGTGCCTATGGGTCCGCGCTTTCGCGGGTATGACGCGGAGGGTTCGTTGCGCGAACGGTAAACGAGGTAGGCTGCGTGAATCAGTGAATCACGATTGTGGTGCCGCGCATGCCCTCTTGTTCGACGAGTTCGAACAGGATGGCGGCGTGGTCGGGATCGAGCCGCACGCAGCCGTGCGACGCCGGACCGCCGAGCGCGGAAATCTCGTAAGTGCCGTGGATGGCGTAGCCGCGATAGAAGAAAATCGAATGCGGCATCGGCGAATTATAATAGCGGCGCGAGAACCAGCGCCGTGCCAGCATCTGCGGGTGATAGCTGCCGGGCGGGGTGATGTAACCGCGACGCGCGGTCGAGACCCGCCAGTGGTAGCGCGGCACGCCGTCGACGCTGACCGACATGGTCTGATCGCCGCGGTCGATGTCGACCACGACCGAAGCGAAGGCGCGATCGAGGACGGGCAGAACCAACAGCGTGGCGACAGCGCACGCACTCAGAAATCGATTCATGACAAACCCCCGGCGCCTGTAATCCGTAGCATTGTGATCGCGATGGAACTTGTAAAGTGGCCGCAACGGGGAGAGTTAATCGCAATGGGTGCGAGGCTTCGGCCATGAGCTCATTTGATCTGTTCAGCATCGGCCACTCCAACATCCCGGCCGACCGTTTTGTCGCGCTGTTGCGCGACGCCGGCGCGAACACGGTTGCCGATGTCCGTTCGACGCCCTATTCGCGGTTCTTCCCCTGGTTCTCGCGCAAGAACCTCGAGGCGCGGCTCACCGATGAAGGGATGGCGTATTGGCCTTATGGCGAGACGCTTGGCGGCAGACCGGACGATCCGGGCCTCTATCGTGACGGCATCGCCGATTATGAGGCGATGGCGCGGCAAAGCGCGTTTCGCAGCGCCCTCGACCGCCTGCAAAGCGACGCGTCACGGCACCGCGTCTGCCTGATGTGCGCCGAGCGCGAGCCGCTCGACTGCCACCGCTGTCTTCTTGTCGCACGCGCGCTCGCCGAACGCGGCCTCGCCGTCGGCCACATTTTACACGACGGCGCTATCGAACCGCATGAAGCGACCGAACAGCGACTGATGGCATGGTCGGGCGATGTGATGGAGAACGACCTGTTCGTAACTGGACAGAGCGCGCGACTCGCGGCAGCGTATCGCCGCTGTGCCCGCGCCGTTGCGTACCGGGCAAAGCGAGCTGCCAAGGGGGCGAAGGCAAGCGTAGAGGCTCAATGATGCGCACTCCTTCACTCGCTGTTCTCTTGTTGCTCGCTTGCGGTTTCGCCCCGGCGTTGGCGCAGGACGCCGATACGCCCGACCCGACGCCGAAGGGCACGCTCAATCCGCAACCGCTGCCGCCGCTCGCCGATCCCAATGCGCCGTCGACGCCGGCCAAGGAATTGTTCGCGCGCAAGACCGAGCCGCTGCCCGGTCCGGCGCGGTCAATCGGCTTCTATTCCACCGGCTGTCTCGCCGGGGGCGTGGCGCTGCCGATCACCGGACCGAGCTGGCAAGTCATGCGGTTGTCGCGCAATCGCAACTGGGGCAATCCGGAGCTGATCGCCTTCCTGGAACGGCTTGGCGATCACGCCAAGAAGGTCGGCTGGAGCGGATTGTTGGTCGGCGACATGTCGCAGCCGCGCGGCGGCCCCATGATCAGCGGACATTCCAGCCACCAGGTCGGGCTTGACGCCGACATTTGGTTCACGCCGATGCCCGACCACGTACTAACCCGCGAGGAGCGCGAGATGGACGGCGCGGTCAACATGGTGGCGCCGGACCGGCTCGACGTCGATCCAAAAGTATGGAGCCACACCCGCACCGAACTTATCCGCACCGCAGCCGAGGATCCGCTGGTGACGCGTATCTTCGTCAACGCTGCGATCAAGAAAGCGATGTGCCGCGAAGCCGGCTCGGATCGCGAATGGCTATCGAAAGTGCGGCCGTGGTGGGGTCACTCCGAGCATTTCCACGTCCGCATTTCCTGCCCGGCCGACAGCCCGCAATGCAAGCCGCAACCGCCGCCGGGGCCAGGCGACGGCTGCGGCCACGAACTCGATTACTGGTTCAAGGAATCGACGCTGCACCCGAAGCCGCCGCCGGTGCCGGAAAAGCCGAGGCCGGCGCTCACCTTGGCGGCCCTGCCGGCGGCCTGCAAGCAGGTGGTGATGGCGCCTTAAATCCCGCGCGTGCCGAATACGGCGCGCTGCGCGACTACGGCCGTCACGATCAGGACAAAGGCGCAGACGGCGACGATAATGACGTAGATGTGCGAACGCGACGGCAGTGTTTTCATCAGCCTTGGCAGGCCCGTCGCCAGCACATAGGCGCCGTAACTGCCGGTCAGGGTGAGAAACCGCAGGCCCGGCAAAACCAGGAAAATGCCGGCGAGCCAAACCGGCGTGAACGAATAGACCGCAAGCTTGAGCGCGTTGTCGAAATCCTTCTGGCCGCCGAACAACGGCGCCAGAAGGTCGATAATGAAGGCAAGCACGACAACGATGGCAAAGGTCTCGACATAGACAAAGATTGAGCCGAACAGCCCGTCGAAAACAGCGGCGCGAACAAGGCCCGCGCCCGGAACTACGGCGCCGACGACGCTCGCGCCGACGAAGCCGGACACGGCCGGAATCAGCGCCAGCACCGCGACGTAACGGCTGAGCAGGTAGGCCGGGTCGCCGGATTCATGCTCGATCGCGGCCCATTCGGCACGCGGATCGGCCACCATCGCCTTGGCACGGCGCAGCGGGTTCATGGGCCGGTCCGCTTGGCGTCTTCGAGGACGAGGCTCGCGCCGCGTTCCGCGATCATCATGGTCGGCGCATTGGTGTTGCCCGACGTGATCGTCGGCATCACCGAAGCGTCGACAATGCGCAGCCGCTCGATGCCCAAAACGCGCAGCCGGTCGTCGACCACCACCATCGGGTCGCTCGGCAGGCCCATTTTCGCCGTGCCGATCGGATGGAAGATCGTGGTGCCGATGTCGCCCGCGGCCTTGATCAAGCCCTGCTCGTCGTCGCCGATTTGCGATCCCGGGAGATATTCGTCGGGATGAAAATTCTTTAGCGCCGGCTGCGCCGCGATGCGGCGCGTCAGCCGGATCGAACTGGCGGCGATGCGGCGGTCTTCGTCGGTCGCCAGATAATTCGGCTTGATCGCGGGCGCATCGGCCGGATGCGGCGAACGCAGCTTGACGAAGCCCCGGCTCGACGGCCGCACATTGGTCACGCTCGCCGTAAATGCCGGAAACGTGTGCAGCGGTTCGCCGAAGCGGTCGAGCGACAGCGGCTGGACGTGATATTGCAGATTGGCGCGCGCCTGATCGGGATCGGAGCGGGTGAACAGGCCGAGCTGCGACGGCGCCATGGTCAGAGGGCCGCGGCGGAACAGCGCGAATTCAGCAAGCATGCGCGCCATGCCGAACGGCGCGTGATAGCGCTCGTTGAGCGTGACGATGCCGCTGACCTTGTAGATCATGCGCAGCTGCAGGTGATCTTGCAGATTTGCGCCGACGCCGGGCCGGTCGAGCACGACGGCGATGCCGTGCTCGCGCAAATGCTGCGCCGGGCCGACGCCGGACAGCATCATGATGTGCGGCGAGCCGATCGATCCCGCGGCGAGGATGACTTCGCCGCGGCAGCGCGCGGTCTTGGTCGCGCCATTCTGGCGCCAGCGCAGGCCTGCCGCGCGCTTGCCGTCGAACACGATGGCTTCGACCAGGCAGCCGGTTTCGAGCCGCAGGTTCGGCCGCTTCAGGGCGGGTTTGAGGAACGCGCTTGCCGCCGACCAGCGCCGGCCGCGCTTCTGGTTGACGTGGAAAGCGCAAATGCCCTCGTTGTCGCCGCGGTTGAAGTCGGGAATGGATTTGTTGCCAGCCTGCTCGGCGGCGGCGCGGAACGCATCGAGCAGATCCCAGCGCACGCGCGGCTCAGCGATATGCCATTCGCCGCCGACCGCGTGCGCGTCGCTCGCGCCCATGAAATGATTTTCGTGCTTCTTGAAAAACGGCAGCACGTCGTCCCAGCCCCAGCCGTTCAAACCAAGCTGCCGCCAATGATCGTAATCGGCCGCCTGGCCGCGCATATAGATCATGGCGTTGATCGACGACGAGCCGCCGATCACCTTGCCGCGCGGATAATTGAGGCTGCGGCCATTGAGGCCTTCCTCGGGCTCGGTCTTGAAGCACCAGTCGGAGCGCGGATTGCCGATGGCGAACAGATAGCCGACCGGAATATGAAACCAGATCCAGTTGTCGCGCCCGCCGGCCTCGAGGACCAGCACGCGCTTGCCGGGATCGGCGGACAGCCGGTTGGCGAGAATGCAGCCGGCTGAGCCGGCGCCGGCGATGATGTAGTCGTAGTCGCCGTCGATCGCCTCAACTTGCGGCATATGAATTCCCCACCCCGATGCGCGCCGGTCGGTCGTTTTTGGCAAAAGCGGCGCGGAATAATAACACGCGGCGGTCCGGAATCACGGTCTGCGACAACCCCAACCTTGTTTGCGGCGCCCCCACGGCCTATTGTCGGCGCACGACCGACGGTGTGCTGCCCGCACGCCGCAAATGCCCGGAACGACGGTTCCTGAGGGTGGTCGCTCAAACCTCAAACCTAGCGTGGCTTGACCGCGTGTTTTGCGCGCATGGCCAAGGCCTTTGGAGAACCGTCGTGCTGCAGAAAAGAACAGTCGTCGCGGCGCTTGCCGCCGCGCTCGCGATTGCCGCCGTGCCCTTTGCCGCGCACGCGCAGGACAAATCAATCACAGTCTTTGCCGCTGCCTCGATGAAGAACGCACTCGACGACGTCGATGCCGCGTTCACCAGGCAAAGCGGCGTCAAGGTGGTCGCGAGCTATGATGCAAGTTCGGCGCTGATGAAGCAGATCGAGGGCGGCGCGCCGGCCGATGTCTTCATCTCCGCCGACCTGAAATGGATGGACTACGGCTCGCAGAAGAAGCTGATCAAGGACGACAGCCGGGTCAATCTTCTCGGCAACGAACTGGTGCTGATCGCGTCCAAGGATTCCAAGATCGGCAATGTGACGATCGCGCCGGGTTTCGACCTTGCCAAGCTCGCCGGCGACGGGCGGATAGCCACCGGCGACGTGCAGGCGGTGCCGGTCGGAATTTACGCCAAGGCGGCATTGCAGAAGCTCGGCGTTTGGGACGCGGTCGAACCGAAAATGGCCATGGCCGCGAACGTGCGCGCCGCGCTCGTTCTGGTGGCGCGCGGCGAGGCGCCGCTCGGCATCGTCTATTCGACAGATGCCAAGGTCGAGCCCGGCGTGAAAGTCGTCGGCACTTTCCCGGAGAGCTCGCACGACCCGATCATCTATCCGGCGGCAGCGACCGTGAACGCCAAACCTGATGCGGCGATCTATCTGGCATTTCTGCGCAATCAGACCGCCAGGACGATTTTCGAGTCTTACGGCTTTACTGTTCTGGCGAAACCGACGACGTGAACACATTGACTGTCGCGGCCGGGCAGTTCTTTCGAAAGACGGTGTCGGTTCGCTCGCCTGCTGATCCGGCTGTGCCTTCGCCACTGCGGCCATCGCAAACGCAGCCCGGCAGCGCGGGTCGAGCCCGCGCATGACGGGCTTGTTCACCCTTACTCCGGCTGAATGGACTGCGGTGGAACTGTCGCTGCGGATTGCGGTCGTGGCGACGGCTTGTGCGCTGCCGTTCGGCGTCGCGATCGGCTGGCTGCTGGCGCGCACCCACTTCTGGGGCAAGACCGTGCTCGACGGCCTGGTGTTCCTGCCGCTGGTGCTGCCGCCCGTCGTCACCGGCTATCTGCTGCTGATCTCGTTCGGCCGGCGCGGTCCGGTCGGCGAATTTCTCTACGATTATTTCGGCATCGTGCTGTCGTTCCGCTGGACCGGCGCGGCGCTGTCCTGCGGCGTAATGGGATTTCCATTGCTGGTGCGTCCGATCCGGCTGGCGTTCGAGGCCATCGATCGGCGGCTGGAAGATGCCGCCGCGACGCTCGGCGCCAATGCCATGCTGGTATTCCTGACGGTCACGCTGCCGCTGGCATTGCCCGGCGTGATCGTCGGCATGGTACTGTGCTTCGCGCGAGCGCTCGGCGAATTCGGCGCCACCATTACTTTCGTTTCCAACATTCCGGGCGAGACGCAGACTATTTCGGCGGCGATCTACACGCTGACGCAGGTTCCGGGCGGCGACGCGGCGGCGGGGCGGCTTGTCCTGATCGCGATTGCGCTCGCGTTCGCAGCGCTGGTCGCCTCGGAATGGCTGGCGCGGCGCGCCACCATCCGCTTTCACGGGGAATGATCGTGCTCTCGGTCGATGTCGAAAAGCAGCTCGGCACATTCAATCTCGCCGTGCGCTTTGCGGCGGCCGGCGGCGCGACAGCCCTGTTCGGGCCGTCCGGCTCTGGGAAAACGTCGGTGGTGAACATGATTGCGGGCCTGCTCAAGCCGGATCGCGGCGCGATCGTGCTCGACGATACCGTACTGTTCGACACCGCCAAGAGCATCGATGTGCCGCCACATCGCCGCCGCATCGGCTATGTGTTCCAGGAAGGCCGTCTGTTTCCGCATTTGTCGGTGCGGCAAAACCTCGATTACGGCCGGCGCATGAGTCGCCGTTCGCCCGATGCCAGAGAGTTCGAGCGCATTGTCGGATTGCTCGATATCGGCCGTCTGCTCGAGCGCCGTCCGCGCATGCTGTCGGGCGGCGAGCGCCAGCGTGTTGCCGTTGGCCGCGCGCTGTTGATGCAGCCGCGGCTTCTGCTGCTCGACGAACCGCTCGCGTCGCTCGACGCCGGGCACAAGCGTGAAATCCTGCCCTATCTCGTGCGGCTGCGCGACGACGCAAAGATTCCCATCGTTTATGTCAGCCACACGCCCGGGGAGGTACGACGCATCGCCACGGGCGTGGTGCGGCTCGAGGCCGGACACGTCGTCGCGACCGGCGGCCTCGAACTGATCAAGGACGCCGACGCCGATTTGTTCGCGTAAGCGGTCCGGCCTTCGCCTCCGGCGAGGTCTGCCGCAAATAATCGCGTGTTTGCCGGCAGACCGCGGCGGAATAAGGTCGCGCTCGAATGATCGTCTTTTCGCCGCTCGCGGCAAAACATGCAACGGCGTGGGGCGTCCTGTTCGGCGCCGCTTCGGCGTTTTGCTGGGCGCTCGGGTTTGTTGCCGCGCGCCACGGCGTTACCGCCGGTTTGTCGCCGATCGTGCTGTCGCTGCACCGCTTCGTCTGGGCCGGAATTGCGTTTCTGCCTTTCGTCGCCATGGACAATCCGCGGACGCTGGGCGGCCTCGGTTGGCGCCGTGGCATCATTCTGACGCTGTTTGGCGGTCTGCCGCTCGCGCTGTGGAGCTACTTCGGCTACATCTACGTGCCGCTCGGCCACGGCGCCATCATTCAGCCGTCCTGCGCGTCGCTTGTCGGAATTTTGCTGGCCAGGCTGCTGCTCGATGAACCGTTGCCACTGCGCCGTGTCGCCGGCGCGGCGGTGATCGTTGCCGGTCTTTCCATCATCGGAGCCGAGGCATTTCGGACGATGGGCGCCAGCGGCGTGTTCGGCGATCTGCTGTTTGTCGCCGCCGGCTGCTCATTTGCGACTTTCGGCGTGCTGTTGCGGCGCTGGCGCCTCGTACCGATAGCTGCCGCGGCCATCACCAGCGTGCTGTCGCTGGTCGGCCTGCCGCTGTTGTTCTGGACCTACGGCAACATGGTTGCCGCGGGGTTCCGCGAAAATCTGCTGCAGGCCGTCGTGCAGGGCTTCTTTGCCGGCGCCGGCGGGATTTATCTGTTCACCCGCGCGGTCGTGCTGCTCGGCGCCGGGCGTGCTGTGGTGTTCCCGTCGCTGGTGCCGCTGTTCACGCTGGTGATCGGTTTTGTCGCGCTGGGCGAGGCGCCGACGGTGTCGCAGCTCGTCGGACTTGTGATTGTCCTCATTGGCTTTCGCCTGACGCAGCGAAGTTGACTGTCATCATCCGCGCAGGCGGATGATCCAGTAACCGAGGTCTGATGGTTCCTCTCGACGTTGCGACCGGATAGGGCATGGCGATTACTGGATCGCCCGCCTTCGCGGGCGATGACAATTCATTCAGGCCCGGCATATTTGCCGGCGGTTTGCGGAAACATCGATTTGACGATCTTGAATTTCGAAATGTCGACGGTGGCGTCCATGTGCAGGAAAATCGCGGCGTCGCGAAAAATCTTCTCGACGCCGAAATCGAGCATGACGCCGTTGCCGCCGTGCAGTTCGAGCGCGTGCTGCGCCACTTTGAGGATTTCCTCCGAGGCAAACACTTTCGCCATGTTGCACAGCGTGTCGGCATCCGGCGCATTGTCGTCGACCGCCCGCGAGGCGCGGCCGAGCAGCGCGCGCACTGCTTCGATCCGGGTCGCCATGTCGGCAAGCCGCAGCGCCACCGCCTGATGCTTGATCAGGACGCGGCCGCCCTGCACGTAATTCTGCACGTAGTCCGACGCGACCTCGAAGGCACGCACGCCGACGCCGAGATTCTTCGCGGCCTGGATGATCTTGCCGGGCCGGAAATAGACCGCAGCCTTGCCGAGCGCATCGCCCTCAACCAGCAGATGATCGGCCGGCACCCGCATGTCCTCGAACACCAGTTCGCCGTTGTTCATGAACCGGCAGCCGATGGTTTCGTTGCAGCGCGCGACGGTCAGCCCCGGGGTGTCGCGCGGCACCAGGAAGCTCGACGTGCCCTGCATCATGCCGGCCTGCGGATTGGTATTGGCGTAGACCACGAACAGGCCGGCGTCGTAGCCGTTGGAGATGAATTGCTTGCGGCCGTTGATCACCCATTCGCCGTTGTTGCGCACCGCGCGCGTCGTCATCGCGGCTTCCGGCACGTTGTAGGGCAGCCAGCGGTCCGACGCGCCGCGCGGCTCGGTCAGGCAATGCGCGAGCAGGAATTGCGGATCGTCGACCAGCCGCTTGAACCACTTTTCCTGCAAGTGCCGCGGCGCCAGATTGCGCAGCAGCACCGCGACTTTCCAGTTCTGCACCAGCTTGTCGGCGAGGCCGGAATCGCCGCGTGCGATCTCCTCGGCGATCAGCGCCAGGGTCTGCACTTCGCTGCCGCGGTCGAGTTCGACGCCGCCGAATTCCTCGGGCACGCCGAGCGTGCGGATGCCGACTTGATCGGCGCCTTCAAGAATGCTCGCCGGCAGGCGGTCTTCCGGCGTCATTGTCCATTCGCGCCGCCACTCCTTGCGGATGAACGGAAGCACGACCTCGTCGACGAAATCGCGGCACGATTGCCGCATCAGGCGCTGTTCTTCGGAGAGGTCGTCTTGCATGTCATGCCGCCTTGCGGCTGGCCAGAAACTCGCCCATGCGATCAAGCGCTTTGAGAATGTTTTCGGTCGAATTGGCGTAGGACACGCGCATATAGCCCTCGCCGAGCACGCCGAAGTCCGGCCCGCCGATCAGGGCGACGCCGGCGTCTTCCAGCAGCGCATTGGCAAGCGGCTTTGCCTTCCAGCCGGTGCGCTTGATGTTGGGGTAGGCATAGAACGCGCCTTTCGGTGTCGCGCAGGACGTGCCGGGGAGCTTGTTTAGGCCGGCAACCACGATCTTCCGCCGCTTGTCGAACTCGGCGACCATTGTCGTCACCTCATCCTGCGGACCGGTCAGCGCGGCAAGTCCGGCATATTGCGCCGATGCGTTGACGCAGGAGTGCAGGTTGACCGCCAGCTTGCGCGCGTAGTCGTAGAGCTTGCCGGGCCATATGGCATAGCCGAGCCGCCAGCCGGTCATGGCGTAGGTTTTCGACCAGCCGTTGAGCAGAATGAGCCGGTCGCGGATCGACGGATACGACAGCAGGCAAACATGGGTTTCGCCGTCATAGACCATATGATCGTAGATCTCGTCCGACATGACTGCGACGTCGGGAAAGCGTTCGAGGCCTTTGACCAGCTTGTCGACTTCCGCCTTCGGCGTCACGCCGCCGGTCGGATTGGCCGGCGAGTTGACGATCAGAAGCCGCGTCTGCGGCGTGATCAGGCTCAAGGTTTCGTCGGCGGAAAAGGCAAAGTTGTTTTCTTCGCGGATCGGCACCGGAATCGGCCGTGCCCCGGTATATTCGATCATCGAGCGATAAATCGGAAAGCCGGGATCGGGATAGAGAATATCGGCTCCCGGTTCGCCGAACATCAGGATCGACATGAACATGGTCGGTTTGCCGCCCGGCATGATCATCACCTGGTCGGGCGACACGGTCACGGCAAACCGCTTGTGCAGATCGGCCGCCACCGCTTCGCGCAACGGCAGGATGCCGACCGCCGGCGTATAGCCGTGATGGCCGTCGCGCAGCGCCTTGACGGCGGCTTCGACGATGAAATCGGGCGTGCGAAAATCCGGCTGGCCGATGCCGAGATTGATGATGTCGCGGCCGGCAGCCATGAGGTGGACGGCACGCGCCAAAACAGCAAACGCGTTTTCCTCGCCGATCCGGTCAAAGGCGGCGACGGTCTTGAGCATGGCATTCCCCCGGCTTTATTTGCCGGGCAGTTCAACCCAATCGTCGGGCAAATGCAAACCGCTCTTCAGGCGCTGCGCCGATGCACAGGAGCCCCGGACTTCGGTCCGGGGCTCCTGGTCGTACGACAGTGATACGGCGGAGCGTCAGTCGACGCCGCCGATCGTGTTGTTGCCCATCTCGCGGGACATTTCGCTGCCGCTGTGGGTCACCGGGTTCGGATAGGCGGCGAAGCCGCTATACTGGCTTTGAATCTCCTGCTGCTGGAATGCCTGATGGTGCCGCTTCTGCGCCAGGGCGGGCGTGGCAAGCAGCGCAACGCCGACGGCTGAGATCAGCAACTTCACTTTGAGCGATGTCATTGAAGGGTTCTCCATAGTCATTACCGCCCCGTGCCGCTTACGTACTGGGTCTACCGCGCCGCACAAGACACCAAAGCGTAACCGCGGAGTCACGAAAGTGTTATTCGTATCAGTGTGTTAATACAGTTTTTATTCGGCAAATTCCGCTGCTGTGGTGCATTGCAAAAAATTAATCTGCGCTGGGCCGCGAAGCTGCGGAAAAAGCGCGTCTTGCTGCCGGTTCGCGGTCCTAGTCCGGCGGCGGCGCCGCCGCAGCACTCGCTTTGCCGCGCGCCGGAGCGTTAAATCGACATATCCAGCGATGGCGGAACGCGGCCTGCACATTTCGCATTGCAGGCACGGCGGACGGCGCCGGAATAATTTTGGAGTTTGTTCATGACCAACAACGGCAGCGCGCACGATTCACAAAAGCGGCGTTTGCGTTCGCAATTATGGTTCGACAATCCGGATAATCCGGGAATGACCGCGCTCTATCTGGAGCGCTATCTCAATTACGGACTGAGCCGTGCCGAACTGACCTCCGGCAAGCCGATCATCGGCATCGCGCAGACCGGTTCGGATCTGTCTCCGTGCAATCGCCACCATCTCGAGCTGGCGCACCGTGTGCGGGAGGGCATTCGCACCGCTGGCGGCATCGCCATGGAATTCCCGGTGCATCCGATCCAGGAAACCGGCAAGCGGCCGACCGCGGCGCTTGATCGCAATCTTGCCTATCTTGGGCTCGTCGAGGTGCTGTACGGCTACCCGCTCGACGGCGTCGTGCTTATGACCGGCTGCGACAAGACCACTCCGGCTTGCCTGATGGCGGCTGCGACCGTCAACACTCCGGCGATCGTGCTGTCCGGCGGACCGATGCTCGACGGTTATCATAACGGCAAGCTCGCCGGTTCCGGTACTGTGCTCTGGCAGGCCCGTCAGGACGTTGCCGCAGGAAAAATCAACTACAACGATTTCATCGACATTGCTGCCGCTTCCGCGCCGTCGGTCGGCCATTGCAACACCATGGGCACCGCATCGACCATGAACGCGATGGCCGAGGCGCTCGGCATGTCGCTGCCCGGCTGTGCCGCGATACCGGCGCCGTACCGCGAGCGGGCGCGGATTGCTTACGAGACCGGCGTACGCGCGGTCGAGATCGTGCACAAGGATCTCAAGCCATCGGATATTCTGACGCGTGACGCATTCGAGAATGCGATCGTCGCCTGTTCGGCCATCGGTGGTTCGACCAATGCGCCGATTCACCTCAATGCCATCGCGCGCCATGTCGGCGTCAAGCTCGAGATCGGCGATTGGGAGAAGATCGGCTACGACGTGCCGCTTCTGGTCAATATGCAGCCGGCCGGCGACTATCTGGGCGAGGATTATTTTCGCGCCGGCGGGCTGCCGGCGGTGATGCATGAACTGCTGGCGGCAAAGCGCCTGCATGGCGACGCCATCACCGTCAACGGCAAGACCATGGCCGACAACGTGGTGCGGGCGAAATCGACGAACGCCGAAGTCATCCTGCCCTACGACAAGCCACTTAAGGCGCACGCCGGTTTCAAGGTGTTGCACGGCAATTTGTTCGATTCCGCGATCATGAAAACCAGCGTGATCTCTGACGAATTCCGCAAGCGCTATCTCAGCGATGCCAAGGACCCCAATGCATTCGAGGGCCGCGCCGTGGTGTTCGATGGTCCCGAGGATTACCACAAGCGCATCGACGATCCGGCGCTCGGCATCGACGAGCGCGCGATCCTGTTTATGCGTGGCACCGGCGCGATCGGCTACCCGGGTTCGGCCGAAGTGGTCAACATGCAGCCGCCGGCGGCGCTGATCAAACGTGGCGTGACTTCACTGGCCTGCGTCGGCGATGGCCGGCAGTCTGGCACCTCAGGCTCGCCGTCGATCCTCAATGCCTCGCCGGAAGCGGCGGCGGGCGGCGGCCTTGCGCTGTTGAAAACCGGTGACCGTGTGCGCATCGACCTCAACAAGGGCACCGCGGATATCCTGATCTCGGCCGTGGAACTGACCTCACGCCGCGCCGCGCTCGCCAGCAACGGCGGCTATCATTATCCGGCAAGCCAGACGCCGTGGCAGGAAATCCAGCGCGGCATGGTCGACCAGCTTGGCAGCGGCATGGTGCTCGAGCCGGCGGTGAAATATCAGCGCGTGGCGCAGAAATTCGTGCCGCGCGACAATCACTGAATCGCTGCTGACACTTCCGCCGAAACCGTATTAATAGCGCCTGCGATTGGCGCACATTGCCGCGCCGCGATGCCAATGCCGGGATACCACAATGAGCCGTCCATCGACTGCCGAGAAACGCAAGACTTTCCGCAAGCTGCATGAGAGCGGCTGCTTCGTCATACCCAATCCGTGGAATGTCGGCAGCGCGCGATATTTGCAAGGTCTGGGCTTCAAGGCACTGGCAACGACAAGCTCCGGCCACGCCCACTCGCTCGGCTACGCCGACGGCGCGCAGACGCTCGACACCGTGATTGGTCATTTCCGCGAACTGGCGGAAGCGGCGGACGTGCCGCTCAATGCCGATTTCGAGGACGGCCTCGCCACGGATCTCGATGGTCTTGCAGCGAATGTGACGCGCTGCGTTGCTACCGGCGTCTCGGGGTTGTCGATCGAGGACTCGCCGAATAATTCCACGACGCCGCTCTACGATCTCGACACGGCTGTGGCCCGCGTCAAGGCCGCGCGCGCCGCGATCGATCGCGCCGGCGGCGACGTCATTCTCACCGGCCGCGCCGAGGGCTTTATCCGCGGCGTGCCCGATCTCGACGACGTGATCCGACGGCTCAAGGCCTATGCGGCCGCCGGCGCCGATTGCCTCTATGCGCCGGGCATCAAAACCCGCGAGCAAATCGAGGCGGTCGTCAGGGCGGTGGCGCCGAAGCCGGTGAATTTCCTCAACAGCGGCGCGTTCGGCTTCACGGTGAGCGATCTGGCAGCGATGGGCGTGCGGCGGATCAGCGTCGGCGGCTCGCTGGCGCGCGTTGCCATGCACGCCTTCATCAAAACCGCCACCGAGATCGCCAGGGATGGCAAGTTCGACGGCTTCGCCGACCTGATCAGCAATCCCGAACTCAACAAGTTTTTCAGCGAAGACCGCAAGAAGCTCACGTCATGAGCGGATCGGAACTTCACCCGCAAACCGGCCAGCCGGTCGGTTTGCCCGTCGATACGACGCCGGCGCTCCGGCCTGGCCCGGTCACGCTCAAGGGCCGCTACGGGCGTATCGAAAAGCTCGCCGCGTGCCATGGGCCGGAACTTTGGCCGGCGTTCGCCGGACACGACGCGGTCTGGACCTACATTTCGACCGACGGACCGTTTGCAACCGAAGCGGAGTTTTGCGCGTTTATCGCCATGCGCGCCGCGGCCCAAGATCCCTATGCCTACGCCATTATCGATGCGGCCGAGCGCGCGATCGGCTATTTCACGCTGCTGCGGATCGAGCCGCAGATGCGGGTCATCGAGGTCGGACACGTGCTGTATTCGCCGTCGTTGCAACGCACGCCGCTCGGCACCGAGGCGCAGTATCTGCTGGCCCGCTACGTATTCGAGACGCTCGGTTACCGGCGCTACGAATGGAAGTGCAATGCGCTCAACGCGCCGTCGTGGCGCGCCGCGCTGCGCTATGGCTTCACCTACGAAGGCACATTCCGCCAGCATCTGATCGTCAAGGGCCGCAATCGCGATAACGCCTGGTTCTCGATGCTCGACAGCGAGTGGCCGGAGCGCAAGCGCAACTTCGAACGCTGGCTGGCACCGGAAAACTTCGACGGCGCGGGCCGGCAAAAACTCAGCCTTGCGGCATTGAACAAGCAGAAGGCGTCTGATCATGAGTAACAGGCTGCAAGGCAAAGTCGCGCTGGTCACCGCCGCGGGGCAGGGCATCGGCCGCGCCATCGCCGAGACTTTCATCGCCGAAGGCGCCAGCGTCGTCGCCACCGACCTTGCCGAGGACAAGCTCGGCGACCTCAAGGCCCGGATGCGCAAGAAGCTCGACGTGTGTGCGCAGAACGAAATCGACGCGCTGGCGAAGGACGTCGGCCGGGAGTTCACTGCGCTCGATATTCTGGTCAATTGTGCAGGCTACGTGCACCAGGGCACGATTTTCGACTGTACCGACAAGGACTGGGATTTTTCCTTCGACCTCAACGTCAAGTCGATGCATCGCATGATCAAGGCTTTTCTGCCGGCGATGCTGGAGAAGAAAAAGGGCTCGATCGTCAATATCTCGTCGGCGGTGTCGTCGATCCGCGGCGTGCCGGCGCGTTATGCCTATGGCGCGACCAAGGCGGCGGTGATCGGGCTGACCAAAGCCGTCGCCGCCGATTTCATCAGGCAGGGCATCCGCTGCAATGCGATCTGCCCTGGCACGATTGAATCGCCGTCGCTCGAGGAACGCATCGAGGCATTGTCCAAGCAGACCGGAAAGTCACCGGACGAGGTGCGGCTGGGCTTTGTCGAACGCCAGCCGATGGGCCGTCTCGGCACCGCCAGGGAAGTCGCGCTGCTCGCCCTCTTCCTCGCCAGCGACGAGGCAAGCTACATTACCGGCCAGCCGCATCTCGTCGACGGCGGGATGGCGCTGTAGCGGTCATTCCGGGGCGCGCGAAGCGCGAACCCGGAATCCATAATCACAGTCCGGGGGATAGTCCGATGACGGTTCTGCATTGCCAGCGATTATGGATTCCGGCGCTCGCTGTCGCTCGGCCGGAATGACAGCAGGAAACGGGACCATGCACATCCTCATCACCGGCGCCGCGGGAATGATCGGACGAAAACTCACAGCGCGCCTCGTTGGCGCGGGCGCCGGATCGCTCAACGACCGTGCCATCGGGAAACTGACCCTGATCGACGTGGTGGCGCCGCAACAGCCGGAAAAATTCGGCGGCAGCGTCGACTGCCGCGCCGCCGATATCGCCGACACTGCGGCAGCGCGTGCGGCCGTCGCCGGTCGTCCTGACGTGATCTTTCATCTTGCCGCGGTGGTGTCCGGCGAGGCCGAGACCGATTTCGAGAAGGGCGTTCACGTCAATCTCGACGGCTCCCGCGCGCTCCTCGATGCGATCCGCGCCGTCGGCGACGGCTATTGTCCGCGGCTGGTGTTCACGTCGTCGATCGCGGTATTCGGCGCGCCGTTTCCGCAATCGATCGCCGACGATTTCCATTTGACGCCGCTGACCTCCTACGGCACGCAGAAGGCGATCGTCGAGCTTTTGCTTGCCGATTATACCCGCCGCGGCTTTGTCGATGCCGTGGGCATCCGGCTGCCCAGCATCGTGGTGCGGCCGGGCAGGCCGAACAAGGCCGCGTCGGGCTTCTTCTCGTCCATCATTCGTGAACCGCTCGCCGGCGAAGAGGCCGTCCTGCCGGTGCCGGACACGGTGCTACACTGGCATGCCAGCCCGCGCGCCGCGATCGGCTTCCTTGTTCATGCCGCGGGCGTCGATCGCGAGCAACTCGGTCCGCGCGTCAACCTGACCATGCCCGGCGTGTGTTGCACGGTCGCCGAGCAGATCGCCGCGTTGCGCCGCGTCGCCGGCGACACGATTGCCGGACGCATCCGCCGCGAACCGGATGCGCTGGTGGCGCGCATTGTTGCCGGGTGGCCGAGCCGGTTCGATCCGCGCCGCGCGCTCGCGCTCGGCTTTCAGGGCGAGGCGTCGTTTGACGACATCATCCGCGTCCATATCGAGGACGAACTCCGCGGCAAGATCGCCGCGTAGCGCGTTGCAAGGCTGTTCCCTGCATTGCAAGCCTCTTCCCCCCGGCGGGGCGCTAGCCTTTTAAATGAGCATGATCTTGTCCGAAAACCGCTGACCACTTTTCGGGATCATGCTCTAAGTGGTGCGCCATGCGTTTTCCCTCCAAGCTCATTCCGGCGACGCTCGCCCGTCGCTATAAGCGCTTCCTCGCCGACGTCGTGCTCGACAACGGCGACATGCTCACGGTTCATGTCGCCAATCCGGGCGCCATGACCGGCCTTGATCGGCCGTTTTCCAGGATATGGCTGTCCAACTCCGAAAATCCGCTCCGCAAGCTGCCCTTCAGCTGGGAGCTTGTCGAAGCGGACTTCGGCAACGGCCCGGAGCTTGTCGGTGTCAATACCGGCAACCCGAATAACCTGGTCGCCGACATCATCGGCACCGGGCTGATCCCGCAATTGCGCGATTACACGGCGGTCAGGCGCGAGGTGAAATACGGCACCAATTCCCGCGTCGATTTTCTGCTCGAAAGCGAGACCCGGCCGCCGTGTTATCTGGAAATCAAGAATGTCCACCTGATGCGCAAGCCCGGCCTCGCGGAATTTCCCGATTGCGTCACCGAGCGCGGCGCCAAGCATCTCGACGAGCTTGCCGCGGTCGTGGGCGACGGCGCGCGTGCGGTCCAGCTTTATGTCATCCAGATTCCCTCGGCAGACCGCTTCGCGGTCGCCCGCGATATCGACAAGGCCTATGCCATGGCATTCGACCGTGCCCGCGCGCGCGGCGTCGAGATGCTGGCCTGGCGCTGCGCGGTGACGGTCGATGGCATTGAAATTGCGGCTCCGGTTCCGATTGTCGCGGAGTAGCGCAGCCGGCCGGCGGCAGATTGCTTGCGTTGCCCGCAGCCATGCTTACATTGCGATGCAACAGGACTGGAATTTCAGGGCTTCTGTCATCCTGCCATGACCTACGTCGATGCGGCGGTCGCGCCGCTGCGCAAAACCGGCCAGATCAAGATCCATGGCGCCGCCGCCTTCGAGGGCATGCGCAAGGCGGGACGGCTTGCCGCCGAATGCCTCGACATGCTGGTCGGCGAGGTGAAGCCGGGAGTGTCCACCGAGCGCATCGACCAGCTGGTCTATGATTTCGGCATGGACCATCGCGCCTTGCCGGCGACACTGATGTATCGCGGTTACCGCAGGGCGACCTGCACGTCGGTCAATCACGTCGTCTGCCACGGCATCCCCGGCGAGAAGCCGCTGCGCGAGGGCGACATTGTCAATGTCGACGTGACACTGATCCTCGACGGCTGGCACGGCGATTCGAGCCGCATGTATGCGGTCGGCGAAATTCCGCGCCGTGCCGAGCGGCTGATCGAAGTCACCTACGAGGGCATGATGCGGGGCATAGCCGCGATCAAGCCAGGGGCCACCACCGGCGATATCGGCCATGCCATCCAGTCCTTCGTCGAAGCCCAGCACATGAGCGTGGTGCGCGATTTCTGCGGCCATGGTCTCGGCCGCCTGTTCCATGACGAGCCAAACATCGTCCATATCGGCCGGCCGGGTGAGGGCATCGTGCTCAAGCCGGGCATGTTCTTCACCGTCGAGCCGATGATCAATCTCGGCCGCCCGCACGTGAAGGTGCTGTCGGACGGCTGGACAGCGGTGACACGCGACCGTTCGCTGTCGGCGCAATTCGAGCATTCGGTTGGCGTCACCGCGACCGGTGTCGAGATTTTTACATTGTCGCCGCGGGGTCTGGAGCATCCGCCCTATCGGGCCTGAGCGCCGCGTTCGATCAAATACCGCCGCAAGGCGATTGCAAATTATTTTAATCCGGGCATCCTTTGCGCTATCCGGCTGTGGCGTGAAGGGTCGCGACCGGGCGGGAGCCGTGTCCGAGTTTTCCCATGCTGGAAAAGAAACGCGATAGCGCGCGAGGCCTCGCCGAGGCCCTGCCGCACTATCACGGCCATCGCGAACGCCTGCGTAAACGCTTTCGCGAAGCCGGCGCCGACGCGTTGTCGGACTACGAGCTCCTGGAAATCCTGCTGTTCCGGGCGCTGCCGCAGCGCGACGTCAAACCGCTCGCCAAGGCGCTCCTGGAGACGTTCGGCTCTTTCGCCGAGGTGATCGGTGCGCCGGAAGCGCGGCTCGCTCAGGTCAAAGGTCTCGGCGAAGCCAGCATCACCGAGCTGAAGATCATCCAGGCGGCGGCGAGCCGGCTCCTGCGCGGCGCGGTGAAAAAGCGGCCGGTGCTGTCATCGTGGTCGACGGTGCTGGATTATTGCCGCAGCGCGCAGGCTTTCGCCGACCGCGAGCAATTCCGGGTGCTCTATCTCGACAAGCGCAACCAGCTGATCGCCGACGAGGTGCAGCAGACCGGCACCATCGATCATACGCCGGTTTATCCGCGCGAGGTGGTCAAGCGCGGGCTCGAATTGTCGGCGACCGCGATGATCCTTGTGCACAACCATCCAAGTGGCGACCCCACGCCGTCGCGCGCGGATATCCAGATGACGCAGCAGATCATCGCGGTGGCGTCGCCGCTCGGCATTTCGGTGCACGATCACATCATCGTCGGCAAGGACGGACATGCGAGCTTGAAGGGACTGAAGCTGATTTAAGGTCGCGCGGCCGGAGCTATGGCGATGACGCCGCAACAGGCGGCGCTGCCGCCTCGCGTACGCGGCCAACTATTTTCGCGAGTAGTGCCGCCGTGTCGCCGGGCGCGCGCGGTCCGGTCCAGGCGATGTAGCGGTCGGGACGGACCAAAATTATTCTGGCTTCGTAGGCTTCACGGCCGCCGCCGTAGCTGTCGCGAACGACCTTCAGCGGTACGCGCAGCGCTTTTGCCGCCACCTCGAACGCCTGCACCGAGCGATCCTCGGCATCGAAAGCGAGCAACGTAAATCCTGCGCCAAGCTCCTCGAACACGTTGCGTCCGGAGGTCAGCGGTTGCGGCGGCAGATGGTGGCCAGCGCGGGCCTTGAAGGTGTGAGAGCCACTCGCGCTCGACTTCGCGCCGGGCAGCCCGAACATAACCGGCGAGCCTTCGTAATGCGGCTCATAGGTCAATACGCGCGGCGCCGCGGCGCCGGCATGATCCTTCCAGGCCCGCTCGAACTCGGCGCGATCTTTTTCCGGGCTGTAGCGGGCGAGAAAGACCGCGTCGCGCTGAATGCCGGCTTCGATGAAGTCCTCGCCGGTCTCCTTGAAAATCGGCCGCCGCTCTTCGGTGTAGCTTTCCAGCAGGTTTTCGCCACCCCAGCCCTGAAGTCTCGCCGCGAGTTTCCAGCCGAGATTGGCGACGTCGTCGAGTCCGTTGTTGAGACCGTATCCGCCATACGGCGGATGCGAATGCGCCGCGTCTCCGGCAATGAAGACGCGGCCGACCTGATAGGTCTCGGCGACGGCGATGCGCAGATCCCAGAAACCGACATAGTCGAAATCGGCCGCGAACGGAAAGCCGGCGGATTTCTCCAGCAGCGCGTGAAAATCGTAATTGTCCCGCGTGGTATTCGCCGGCACCGGCGAATGGAAGAACCAGCGCTCGCCGACGTCGACCCGGCCGAAGAACTGCCAATAGCCCTTGAGGTCCGGATGCAGTACGCGATAGGTCGAGCGCGGTGGAAAGCGCTTGAGCTTCTCGTGCAGTTCGCGCGAGCGGAACAGCGCCAGCACCATGATCTGATCGAAATCCGCGCCGCTGCGCTCGATGCCGATCTGCCGGCGGACCATGGAATGGCTGCCGTCGCAGCCGACGACATAGTCTGCTTCGAGGATTTCGCTGGCGCCGTCCCTGGCGATCGTGACGCGGGCGCCGCGCTCGTCCTGCGCGATGGCCTCGGCGGTCCAGCCGAACCGCGCCTCGACCTTTTCAAGCTGCGCCATCCGCTTGCGCAGAACATTTTCGACGAGATATTGCGGCAACCGCTCATTCGGTTCGAAGTAATAGGAATTGACGATCTCGCGCAGCGGCGGCGCGTACCAGTATTCGTTGTTCAGATCGCGATAGGAGACGATGCCGCTCATCGGAAATTCCGGCGGCAGCATGCGCACCGCGCGCACCTCGTCGGCGACGCCCCAGGAATGGAAATGTTCCATCGACCGCTGCGTCAGGTTTTGGCCCTTGGGAATGAGCTGCGGTTCGAGCCGGCGTTCGACCAGCGCGCAGGATACGCCGCGCAATCCCAATTCGACCGCGAGCGCGACGCCGACCGGACCGCCACCGACGATGACGACTTGATGCCGATTACTCATGTACGGTGCTTGTTTGCTTTTCTCTATCCGCCCTGCCGCACCAGCAAAACCGGATCGGGGGTTTCCGGTACGCGCTGCCAGGTATTAGGATCGTTTTCTTCAAAGCGCCATGTCTGCCCGCGCGCCGACGATAGCACCAATTCGCCGTTGTCCATTCGCCACGAGATCGGGCCGAACCGGGTGACCAGGGCGTCGCAGCCGGGCTTGAGTTTCAGCGCCAGCGTATCGGCGCCGGGTGCGGTCGGTGCATTGGCGAGCGTCACCGCGCAGATCGGCTTGCCGGTTCCGCGCGCGACCGCCCAATCGCCGGTCATGTCGTCGGCCGAGCGGGTTTGCACCGCCGCGGCGGCTTGCAGGATATAACGGCCTTCTTCCGGCTTGAAACCGTCGAACATGCCGCCCTCGACTTCGGTGAGTTCGATGACCGCTTCGCCGCCAGCGTCGAGCAAACGCAGATTGCCGTAATTGTCGACCGACCAGGCGATGATATCCTTGGTCGAAGGAAATACGTTCGGGCAATTCTTATCGATGTCGAGCTTGTAACCCCCGGGCGCGGCGTCGGCGCGGAAGTTGAATTTGCAAATCTTGTCGTGATCGGCGTTGGACAGTTCCCACGCGCCGATCATGTCGGCGACAGGGTCCTTGGCTTGATTCTGCGGCTGCTCGCTCTGCGGCTGCGCGGCTCGCGGTTCCGAGGCTTGCGGCGGCGTATTTTTCGGCGGCGCGTCTTGCGCCCATGCGCCTGCGCACAGGCTCCCCGCCATGACAGCAACACCGATGATGACGCGACGGGTCATGCCGAACCGATTATGCTCCGCCAGGAACGCTAGCACGCAGGTATCCGGTCGTCATGCCGTGGCCGCTCATGGCGGCGATGCAGCGCTGGCGGCGGTACCCGGTCAGCTTTTGCCCCAGGATCGCCAAGGTGTTTCCGCGACTGGCGTCAGTGGCGGCTTGCCGGCGGCCCAGGCGGCGATGTTATCGACGACAAGCTGATCCATCTTGCCGCGGGTGTACACCGAGGCCGAACCGAGGTGCGGAAACAGCACCACATTGTCCATCGCCATCAGCTCGGGCGGAACTTCCGGCTCTTTGGCGAAGACGTCGAGGCCCGCCGCCATGATGCGCTTGTCCCTGAGCGCCGCGATCAGCGCCGGCTCGTCGACCACCGAGCCGCGCGCCATATTGATCAGGATGCCTTCGGGGCCGAGCGCGTCGAGTACCTCGGCATTGATCAAGTTTGCGGTGCCCGGGCCGCCGGGCACGATGACCAAAAGGATATCGACCGCGCGCGCCATCTCGACGAGGCTCGGACAATGCAGATAGCTGACTTCGCGCCGCGGTTTGCGCGTGTGGTAGACGACCGGCACGCCGAACGCCGCGAGCCGCCGGGCGATCGCCTGGCCGATCGCGCCCATGCCGACCATGCCGACGGTGCGGTTGCGCAGCGTCGCGTGGGTCAGCGGATAATTGCCTTCCGGCCATTTCCCGGCGCGCAGGTAGCGCTCGGCTTGCGGCAATTCGCGCACGGTGCAGAGCAGGAGGCCGAGCGCGGTATCCGCCACCTCCTCGGTGAGCACGTCGGGCGTGTTGGTGAGCACCACATTGTGCGCGGCGGCCCATTTCACGTCCATGTGGTCGTAGCCGACGCCGAAGCTCGAGACGATTTCCAGCTTGGGAAAGCGCGCCATCAGCTCGCCGGGAATTTTGCAGGCCGTGTCGCTGCAGGCGATGGCGCGCACGTGCCAATGCGCCGTCGCGAACGCGTCCTGATCATTTGCCTCGACGGCTCGGTGAACGGTGCAGATGGCGTCGAGCCCTTTGGCGACGATGGGCTTGAGCGGGCCGATCAGCACGATCTCAGGCTTGTCGGTCGGCATCCTGTATCCTTTCGTCACACAAGCATCGTCACCGGCAGTTCCATGAAAGCTTTGATTGTTGCCAAAAGTTCGGCGCCCAGCGCGCCGTCGAGCACGCGGTGGTCGCACGCCAGCGTCACCGACATGACGCTTGCGAAGGCGATGCCGCCGTCGTCTTTCTCGACCGCTTGCCGGCGCGCGGCGCCGACCGCAAGGATCGTCGCATGCGGCGGATTGATGATGGCGGAAAACTCGCGCACGCCGTACATGCCGAGATTGGAAATCGCCGTTGCGCCGCCCTGATAGTCGGCAGGCGCGAGCTTCTTATCCTTCGCGCGCGCGGCGAGTTCTTTCATCGCCGTCGAAATCGCACTGACCGATTTGGTCTCGGCACCGCGCAATACCGGCGTGATCAATCCGCCGTCGAGCGCAACGGCGACGCCGATATCCGATTGTTTGAAGCGCAGGATGCGGTCGCCGGCCCACACGGCATTCGCCGCCGGCACGCGCTGCAAGGCAAGCGCCAGCGCACGGATGACGAAATCGTTGAGCGAGAGCTTGAATGCCGGATTGCCGTCTTTGTCCCTGGGTGCGGCGGCATTGGCTTCCTCACGCAACGCGATGAGGCGGTCGATCGCGACGTCCGTGGTCAAATGGAAATGCGGGACGGTCTGAATGGACCGCGTCAGGCGCGCCGCGATGGTGCGGCGCATGCCGTCGAGCGGGACTTCTTCATATGTGCCCGGCGCATAGAGCGCCTTGATCTCGTCGGCGCTCGGACCGTCAGTGAAAGCGCTGGCGGCTGTCCGCGCCGGTCGCGGTGCTTTTGCAATATCGCCGGCGACGATACGGCCATGGGGCCCGGAGCCATTGGTACGCGACAGATCGATGCCGGATTCGGCGGCGAGGCGGCGCGCCAGCGGCGTGATCGTACGGCCGCCCGGCAGCCGCGCCGGACCGAAATTGCGCGCCGGCGTGCGCACTTCGAAGAATGGATCGAGCGGGGTTGATCGGCCGGCGGCGGTCGGTGGCGCGGCGGCTGGCGCCTGCCCATCCCGCTCATTCCCGCGCAAGCGGGAATCCAGTGGCGCCCGCTCCTGGACCCCCGCTTTCGCGGGGGTGAGCGGAGACTGTCCTGTGGACGCTGTCTTGATTGCTTCACCATCCGCGATCACGGCGACCACGGCGCCGACCGGCGCGACATCGCCGGCGGAAACGCGGATCTCGGAGAGGACGCCGGCCGTCGTTGACGGCACTTCCATCGACACCTTGTCGGTCTCGATCTCGAACAGATTGTCGCCCGGCTTCACCGATTCGCCGGCCGACTTGAACCATTTGGTGATCTTGCCCTCGGCGACGGTCTCGCCCAGTTGCGGCATCAGAACGTCCATCACACCGTCACCCTGAGGTGCGAGCCAACGGGTCCGGCCCGAAGTGGCCGGCCCGATGACGGGCTCCGCGAGCCTCGAAGGGCGACGGCCCGGGCCGCGCATCCTTCGAGGCGCACCCGCGGCGCGCGCCTCAGGATGACCGAAAAGGCGCCATGCCGTCTCACTTGACCCGTTCCCAGATCACTTCGGCATTGGTGCCGGCGGGACGCAGGATCAGCCGGTCGCCGGAAAATTCGTAGCCACGCACCAGATCGCCCTTGTCGCCGGGCTGGACGCTCGCCAGCCGGCGATGCGTGACGGTGCGCGCGTTTTCGTCGACCGTGTAGGTGCCGAAATAGGCGACATAACCGTCGAGCATCGCCTTGGCTTCGTTGCCGGTCGGCTTGTCGCCGGCCCGCGTCACGTCGCGGTCCGGTGCGACATGGCAGGCCATGTAGCCGTGCGCGTCGTACATGATGATGCCCTTCGGATGGGCGCCCTGGCCCGGCCGCGGCTTGCCGTCGACGTTGGAGGTGACGTGGCGCCAGGAGCCGATCAGGCGCTGGGCATCCGATTGTCCGCTCACCAGGTCACCGCGATGTACTGCGTTTCCAAAAATTCCATCAGGCCTTCGTGCGCGCCTTCGCGGCCGAGACCGGACTGCTTGACGCCGCCGAACGGCGCCGCCGGATCGGACACCAGGCCCCGGTTCAATCCGATCATGCCGAAATCGAGCTGTTCGGAGACGCGCATGCCGCGGCTCAAATCCCTGGTGTAGAGGTAGGCAACGAGTCCGTATTCGGTGTCGTTGGCGCGGCTGATGACTTCGTCCTCGGACCTGAACGTCTGCAGCGAGGCGACCGGACCAAAAATTTCCTCGTTGAGCATCTTCGAATCGTTGGCCACGTTGGCGAGCACGGTGGCGGGATAGAAGAAGCCCGGACCGGCCGGCGCCTTGCCGCCGGTGAGCACCGTGGCGCCTTTCTGCACCGCGTCCTCGACAAGCTCGATGACCTTGTCGCGGCCGTCCTTGTTGACCAGCGGACCGAGCGCGACGCCGTCGTCGAGACCGTTGCCCATTTTCAGGCCCGCCATCTTCGCGGTCAGCTTCTTGGCGAACTCGTCGTGCACCTTCTCGTGGACATAAAAGCGATTGGCGGCGGTGCAGGCCTCGCCCATGTTGCGCATCTTGGCGATCATCGCACCTTCGATGGCGGCGTCGATGTCGGCGTCGTCGAACACGATGAACGGCGCGTTGCCGCCTAGCTCCATCGCGGGCTTGACGATCGAATCGGCGGCTTCATGGAGAAGCTTGCGGCCGACCTCGGTCGAGCCGGTGAACGACACCACACGCACGCGCGGATCGTGCAGCATGGTGCTGACGACTTTGCCGGATGAGCGCGACGGAATGACGTTGACGACGCCGGCCGGGACGCCGGCTTCCTCGAGGATCGGCATCAGCGCCAGCATGGTGAGCGGCGTGTCGGAGGCGGGTTTGAGCACGACCGGGCAGCCGGCGGCCAGCGCCGGACCGATCTTGCGCGTCGCCATGGCGGCGGGGAAATTCCACGGCGTCACCAGCACGGCGATGCCTGCCGGCTTGTGATGCACGAAGATGCGCGCGCCGGACGATGGCGCCGTCGAGTTCTGGCCGATATTGCGCACCGCTTCCTCGGCATACCAGCGGAAGAACTCGGCGGCATAGGCGACTTCGCCGCGCGAGTCCGACAATGCCTTGCCGTTCTCGATGGTGATGAGCTTGGCGAGCCGCTCGGCGTCGCGCATGATCAGCTCGTAGGATTTGCGCAAGATTTCGCCGCGCTCGCGCGGCTTCTTCTTCGCCCAGCCGGGAAACGCGGCCTGCGCCGCATTGAGCGCGGCCTTGGCGTCCTCGACTGTGGCGCTCGCCACCGACGCGACCTTGTTCTCGGTCGCCGGGTCGATCACGTCGAACCGGCCGCCGTCGGAGGATTTGCGCCATTTGCCGCCGATCCACAGATCGGTCGGCACGTTGGCGAGAAGATTGTCGTACATGGGATACATCCTCCTTTATCCGCTCATTCCCGCGTAAGCGGGAATCCAGGACTTTATGCTGGGTCCCCGCTTTCGCGGGGATGAGCGAAGTTACTAGCTTTCCATCGCGCGCTTCACCCGATCGACGATCCGGTCGGTGGTCGGCAGCGCGATGTCTTCCAGAATATCGGCGGCGGGCAGCGGAATGTGCGGCGTCGTGATCCGCACCGGCGGCCCGTCGAGATCGTAGAACGCCTCGTCGGCGGCGATCGAGACGATCTCGGCGCCCCAGCCGCATAGCCGCGGATTTTCCTCGACCGTGAACAGCCGATGGGTATGCGCCAGGGAGCCGAGGATGGTCTGGGTATCAAGCGGCACCAGCGAACGGACGTCGACGACCTCGCAATCGATGCCGTGTTCGCTCTTGAGCTTCTCGGCCGCCGCCAGCGCGCGCGGCACCATCAGCGCCAGCGCGAGAATGGTGGCGTCCTTGCCGGGCCGTACGATCCTGGCGCTGCCGAGCGTGTCGACGATCTCGCCGTCCGGCACCTCACCCTTGGTCGGATAGAGCGATTTGTGCTCGAAGAAGATCACCGGATCGGGATCGCGCACCGCCGCTGCCATCAGGCCGATGACATCGCGCGGGTTCGACGGCGCCACGACTTTCAACCCCGGGATCATCATGCACCAGTTCTCGACGCTCTGGCTGTGCTGCGCGCCGAAGCGCGAGCCCGCGCCGTTGCCGGTGCGCACGACCAGCGGGCATTTGACCTGGCCGTTCGACATGTAACGGCTCTTGGAAAATTCGTTGGCGATGTAATCGAAGCAGACCGCGAAGAAATCCGAGAACATGATCTCGGCGATCGGTTTGAGGCCCGTCATCGCCGCGCCCATGGCGGCGCCGAGGATCGCCTGCTCCGAGATCGGCGTGTCGCGCACCCGCAGCGGTCCAAATTGCTCGTAAAGGCCGACCGTCGCCTTGAACACGCCGCCGGCCTTGGCGATGTCCTCGCCGAGAAAAACCACGTCGGGATCGCGCGTCATCTCCTGGGCGATGCCGCGGGCGACGGCGTCGCGATAAGTCAGTTCCGCCATGCCCAGCCTCCGTCGGCATAGACATCGGTGGTCAGGATATCGAGCGGCGGCATCGGCGACGCTTTGCATTTCTCGGTGGCGTCGTCGACGCGCCGCTTCACATCGTCTTCGATTGCCGCGATGACGCTGTCCTTGATGCCGAACTGCTGGAGCCGGCCGCGATAGATCTTGATCGGATCGCGCTCCTTCCACTTTTCCAGTTCGCCGTCGGGACGATACTTCGCCGGGTCGGCGCGCGAATGGCCGCTGTAGCGATAGGTCATGCATTCGATCAGCGAAGGCCCACCTCCGGCGCGCGCCTTGTCGTAGGCCGCGCTCGCCGCGCGAAAAACCTCGTCGGCGTCGTTGCCGTCGACCACGATGCGCGGCAGCCCGTACGAGCCGGCACGGTCGGCGGCGGGATGTTGCACGGCGGTGACGTCGCCGATCGGCGTGTATTCCATGTACAGATTGTTCTCGCAGACGAAGATCACCGGCAGTTTCCACACCGCGGCAAAATTCAGCGCTTCGTGGAATGCACCGATATTGGTGGTGCCGTCGCCGAAGAAGCACACGGCGACGTCCTTCGATCCTTTGTATTGCGCGCGCCACGCCGCGCCGCAGGCGATCGGCAGATGCGCGCCGATGATGGCGTAGGAACCCATGACGCCGTGGTCGACCGATGTCAGGTGCATCGAGCCGCCTTTGCCGCGCATCAGCCCGTTGTCGCGCTGCATCAGCTCGCCGAGGACTTTTTCGATCGGGACGCCGCGGGCGAGCGTATGAGCATGGCCGCGATAGGTGCAGAACGACAGGTCGCCCGGTTTCATTGCGGCGGCGAAGCCGGTGGCGACCGCCTCCTGGCCAAGCGAGAGATGACTCGTGCCCTTGACCAGGTTCTGCAGGAACAGATCGAAAGCGCGTTGCTCGGCCTCGCGGATTTCGACCTGCATGCGATACATGCGAAGCCGCATGTCCTCGCCGATGTCGTCATTGAGGCTTGCTTTCGACGCGGTTTCCCGGTCCTCGACCTTGGCCATGAAATACCCTTAAGGCGCGTGCCCAAAACAGCGTTTGGGCGGCTGCAACTTAGCGCCACTTGCGAAGCCGAGGCAACGTCGTCCGCAGGCGCCTTGCGTGCCGCCGAGGAAGCACTTAACTGAGCGAAACGGGAGGCTTCGATGACCCAGGAATCCCTCGAGTCGCGCAAGTCGCAGGACTACAGGTCGCAGGACTACGTGCAGCGGTTCTTCGGCGGCCCGCCGCTCGCGGTGGCTGGCCGGTTGATCATGCTGTCGATCCTGGTCGGCGTGATCCTGACCGCGATCGGCCTCGATCCGTGGAATGTCATAGATTCAGTGCGCCGGCTGATTGCGCACATCTGGAATATGGGCTTCGATGCCGTGCGCTGGCTCTGGCAGTATTTCCTGCTCGGAGCCGTGATCGTGTTGCCGATCTGGCTGCTGGTCCGGCTGGCCAAGGCGCCGCGCGGCGGCTAAACGCCGCTCGACTGGTGCGGCGCGCCAGGCGCGAATCCGAAAACTATCGTGCAGCAATTCGACGCCGCAAACGTGGTGCCGCAAATTTGACGCCACAAGTCGTCGTGCGGTGCGGCGCCGGCTGTCAGGGATTCCAGTCTGGCGGCCTCAGCCGCGCGCCGGAATGACGCCGGCGCTATTCGTCGATCGGCTCTTGATCGGACTGCATCGGCCCGTCACCCTGCATATTGTGATCGCGCGGGCCGCGATGACGGCGGCGGCGCCGATGCAGCGGAAAGCGGTCAGCCTGGCCTTCATAGCCATTGCCGTTTTGACCATTCTGGCCATTCGGACTTTGGCCGTGCTGCGGCGAATTCTGCTGCGGCGCGGATTGCTGAGTCCCCTGGCCGCCAGTGATGAACGACGGCAGCCGTTCGACGTCCTGGTCATGAGACGGCTGGAAGTTTTGCGATGGCTGGAAGTTTTGCTGCGGCCGCGGCTGATAGTTCTGTTGTGGCGGCTGATTGTGCTGAGGCTGGTGCTGTTGGTGTGGCTGATGCTGCTGCGGCTGCTGTTGCGGATAGAACGGCTGTTGCGGAGCGTACGGCTCGCCGGCAATGCTCGGCTGATCGTCGTCGTCATCGAACGAATCGTCGTTGGAGTTGCCGCGCATTTCGCCAGGCTGTCCCGGCTGCTGTTGCGGGTAGTACGACGGCTGTGTTTGCCGCAGGTGCTCCTGCGCTGCGGCAATCAGGCGGAAATAATGCTCGGCGTGCTGATAGTAGGCCTCGGACGCGACCGGGTCGCCGGAGCTTTGCGCATCACGGGCAAGCTGCAGGTATTTCTCGGCGATGTGGGAGGCGTTGCCCCGGATTTTCACGTCCGGTCCGTTGGACTCGTACATACGCGATAATGGGTTTTGGTGGTGATGATGATGATGGTGACCGCCTTTACCGCGGTTGCGACCACGCATGCGCTTATTCTGACCGTTTCTCATGTTCTGCAATTCCGCCAACCCCTGTTTGCTCTGCTTCGAAGACTTTACTCAGCGAACGTCACTTTCATCGGTCGATAGTTCTCACACCGAAGACGTGAGGGCGGCCGCCATAATGCCCCGCGCTCACCGGCTGCTGCCCGCTCGTGCGGCCGTATAAACGTCACGAAACCCCGGCAGCGCGGCTCTCACCATTGGTCTTGCCGCAGCGCTCATGCCCCACGCCGTGCGCGCAGTTGCCCCATGCACACGCGAGTCTGACCGATGAAACGTCTCGGTTGCGTCATTGTCTAAAGGTAGCGATCCCGTTTGCCGTCCGATCCGGCTGTGTTGTTCCGGCTTTCGCGCTCTTCACTTAAGCTTGCGCTGCCAGCCTCAGGGAGCCAATCTCCGGGAGTTGCGCTCCGGGCTTTCGAGGCAGCGCGGCACCATATCTCGGGCCGATTCCGTGCCGGCAAGCTAGTCGGTTCCGGCCGATATTCCAAGTGCTTTTTTGCCGGGGTCCAATGCTTCACGCTCATGCCCTTTTACAGCGGTGAGGGCGCGCGGCACATCGTTAAGATCGGTGCGGGGCGGCAGCGTTGCAAGCCCCGCTGCGGTTAATAAGGCGGTGACCGGTTCCGCCAGGCCAATGCCGAGTTCGACAACCAGAACGCCGCCGGGGGCGAGCAGTGCGGGCGTGCTCGCCGCGATCGCCCGATAGCCATCGAGCCCATCGCGGCCGCCATCGAGCGCGAGGCGCGGATCGAAGTCGCGCACTTCCGGCTCGAGCGCCGCGATATCGCCGGACGCGACATAGGGCGGATTTGACACGATCAGTTCAAAGGGGCCCCGCAACGCTTCGGCCATATTGCAGACCGCAAATGAGAGTTTGCCGAAGCCAAGACGGCGGGCATTGTCGCGGGCCATGGCAAGCGCGCGGACACTCAAATCGGTGCCGACCGCAGACGCATTCGGCAGCTCCGACGACAGCGCCAACGCGAGCGCGCCGGAGCCGGTTCCGAGATCGGCAACGCGCAACGGCCGGGTGCGGGCACCGCGCGCGTCGAGCGCCGCGAGCGCGGCCTCGACGACGGTTTCGGATTCCGGCCGCGGCACCAGCGTCGCCGCATCGATGCGCAACGGCAGGCTCCAGAATTCCTTTTGCCCAACGATGCGCGCGACCGGCTCGCGCGCAAGCCGGCGCCGCACCAGCGCGGCGATTGCACTTTCGTCGGCGCTGTCGAGGCGGCGTGCGCCGGCTGCCGCGAGTGCGGCGTGGTCAAGGCCGAGAGCGTGCCCTACGAGGATGCGGGCATCGAGATCGGGCGATTCGATGCCGGACTCGTGCAATTGCGCGGCGACGCCGCGCCGCGCTTGCGCGATCGTGCGTGGCTCAACGACTGCGGCATCAGTGCGCGGCATCAATTGACGTCCTCGGCGGCGAGCAGTTCGGCCTGATGGTGGGTCACCAGCGCGTCGATGATTTCGCCGAGCGCATCGCCTTCGAGAATCTGCGGCAGCTTGTAGAGCGTGAGATTGATGCGGTGGTCCGAGACGCGGCCTTGCGGATAATTATAGGTGCGGATGCGTTCGGAGCGGTCGCCGCTGCCGACTTGGCCGCGGCGTTCGGCGGCGCGCGCGGCGTCCTGCTTCTGGCGCTCGAAATCGTAGAGCCGGGTGCGCAGCACGGCGAGCGCCTTGGCGCGGTTGCGATGCTGGGAGCGGTCTTCCTGCATGGTGACGACGATGCCCGACGGCAGATGGGTGACGCGCACCGCCGACTCGGTCTTGTTGACGTGCTGGCCGCCGGCACCGCTCGACCGCAGCGTGTCGATTTTCAGATCCGCGTCGTTGATGGCGACATCGAGCTCCTCCGCTTCGGGCAGCACGGCGACGGTCGCCGCCGAGGTGTGGATGCGTCCGGACGCCTCGGTGTCGGGTACCCGCTGCACGCGGTGCACGCCGGATTCGAATTTGAGCTTGGCGAAGGCGCCGCGGCCGCGGATTTCGGCGATGATTTCCTTGAACCCTCCTGCGGCACCGTCGCTTGCGGCGACGACTTCGACTTTCCAGCCCTGTTTGGCGGCATAGCGCTCGTACATGCGGAACAGATTGCCGGCAAACAGCGCCGCTTCGTCGCCGCCGGTGCCGGCGCGAATTTCGAGAATGACGTTGCGCTCGTCCATTGCGTCTTTGGGCAGCAGCGCCACCCGCAGTCTCTCCTCGAGCGCCGACAGGCGCACTTCTAGTCCGGGTTTCTCGGACTCGGCGATGGAGCGCATCTCGGCGTCGGTCGACGGATCGGCGATCAGGCTGGCAAGGTCGTCAAGTTCGCGCCGCGTATCGCGATAGGATCTCGCGGCCTCGACCACCGGCGCCAGATCGGCGAATTCGCGCGACAGCTTGACGTAGGTCTCCGCCGGCAGCGCGGTGGTGAGATCGCGCTCGAGCGCGGCATGGCGGGCGACCAGCGCATTGAGTTTCTGTTCGGGCAGCATCGTAGTTGCGGCTTATACTTGCAGGGCGTTGTCGGCGGCAAATTTCTCGAGCTCTGCGCGTATGGTCATTGTGCCGCCCCATTTTTCGATCAGCGGCGACAGGAACGCCGCCGTCTTGCGGCAATCGAGTTCGAGCAGCATGGCCTTGACCGGGCCGACTGCCGACGGCGTGAGCGACAGCGAGCGGTATCCGATGGCGACGAGCGCCAGCGCGCCGATCGGCTGCGAGGCGAGTTCGCCGCATAGCGTTACCGGCTTTTTGTGTTCGCGGCTTTTGTCGACGATATCCTTCAGCGCGCGCAAGACCGGCGCCGACAGCGCATCGAATCGCCCGGCGACCCGCTGATTGCCGCGGTCGGCGGCGTAGAGGAACTGCACCAGATCGTTGGAGCCGACCGAAAGAAAGTCGACGTGTTCGAGGAGCTCGTCGAGTTGATAGAGCAGCGACGGCACCTCGACCATGCTGCCAACCTCGACCTGATCGGGCAGCTTGTGGCCGTGGCGGCGCAGGTGCGTCAGTTCGCGCTCGACCAGTTCCTTGGCCTGATCGAATTCCTGCACGGTCGAGACCATTGGAAACATGATCTTGAGCGCGCGGCTCCCGGCCGCCCGCAGCAAGGCACGGATTTGCGTGCGCAACAGCCCGGGCCGGTCGAGCCCGAGGCGGATCGCCCGCCAGCCGAGCGCGGGATTCTCCTCTTCGACATTGCGCATATAGGGCAGCACCTTGTCGCCGCCGATATCCAGCGTCCGGAAGGTGACGGGCTTGTCGCCGGCGGCGTCGAGCACGGCGCGGTAGAGCGTATATTGCTCGGTGGAGCGCGGAAAATTCGGCGCCACCATGAATTGCAGTTCGGTGCGGAACAGGCCGATGCCGGCAGCGCCGGTGTCGGCGATGTGCGGCAGGTCGACGCTCAAGCCGGCGTTGAGCATCAAGGTGATTTCCTGGCCGTCCTTGGTGACGCAGGCCCGGTCGCGTAACGCGGAATATTGCAGTTGTCGCCGGGCGCGCAGCCGCACGCGCTCCGCATAGGCCGCTTCCATGTCCGGCAGTGGCCGCACATGCAGGTCGCCAGTCGTCCCGTCGACGATGATGGCGTCACCCGGATCGGCAATGCCGGTGGCGTTGTCGACCTCGCCGACCGTCGGAATGCCGAGCGCGCGGGCGATGATGGCGACGTGGGAATGCGGTCCGCCTTCCTCCAGCACCAAGCCGCGCAGGCGCTTGCGGTCGTAGTCGAGCAGCGCCGCTGGGCCCATCGAGCGGGCGACGAGAATGGCGTTCTCCGGCAGGCTTTCGCGCGACGGCGCGTGGTCGCGGCCGGTGAGCTGGCGCATCAGGCGATTGGCGAGATCGTCGAGGTCGTGCAACCGCTCGCGCAGAAATGGATCGGTCTGGCGCAGCATGCGGGCGCGGGTGTCGGACTGCACGCGCTCGACCGCCGCCTCCGCGGTCAATCCGGTCATCACCGCTTCCTGCATCTTGTGGATCCAGCCGCGGTCGTGGGCGAACATGCGATAGGCCTCGAGCACGTCGCGGTGCTCGCCGGCTTCGACCACGTCGCCGTGTTCGAGCAGCTCGTCGAGATTGGCGCGTAGCGTCTCCACCGCCGTATCGAGATGTTTCAATTCCTTCGGAATGTCGTCGGCGATGAAATTGGTCACCACGACCCGCGGCTCGTGCAGCACGACGTGGCCGAGCGCGATGCCGTCGCACAATGCGCTGCCCTTGACGTGGACCGTGCGCCGTGCCGCGGGTTCTGCGCCAGGCAGCGCTATCGCCGACAGCTCGCCCGACGCGATCATCTCGGCGAGCACCATCGCGGTAGTTTGCAGCGCCTCGACTTCCTCTTCGGAATAATTGCGCCGGGCGCGGTTCTGCACTACCAGCACGCCGAGCGTATTGCCGGCGCGCAGGATCGGCACGCCGAGGAAAGAATGATAGATTTCCTCGCCGGTTTCCGGCCGGTACGAGAAGGCCGGATGCGCCTGCGCATTCGACAGATTGATGGCGGTGGCCTGGCTCGCGACCAGGCCGACCAGGCCTTCGTCGGATCGCAACACGGTCTGGTGGACGGCGTCGCGCTTCAGTCCTTCGGTGGCATAGAGTTCGAGCGTGGCGTCGACACGCAGGACATAGACCGAGCACACCTCCGCAACCATGTTTGCGGCGATCAGCACCACGATCTTGTCAAGGCGCTCCTGCGCGCTGACCGGCTCCGCCATCACTTCGCGAAGCCGGCGCAACAGCACGCGCGGACCGCCGAGCGCGCCACGCATGGCGTTGGCTCCCTCGGGCGTGGTTTTGGCCGAGGCGCCGCCCGTTCCGCGCCGGCCGTATTCGATAGTGGAGTCCGCCCGGGTCCCGTCCCGCAGCGGCCATCCACAAGCCTATATCGAATGGACTATGCAAACCGCAAGCCAGAGACACGGATATGACGGCGACAGATATTGTGCGCCGCAACGTGAAGCTCGTTTTGGGCGTAACGGCTAGGTTTTATCGAGGCCGTAGAGCGAGTGCAGGGTCCGCACTGCAAGCTCGGTAAACGCCGCGTCAATCAGCAGCGAGAACTTGATCTCGGACGTGGTGATGGCGCGGATGTTGATCGAGCGTTCGGCGAGCGCACTGAAGGCCTGCGCGGCGACGCCGGCGTGGCTGCGCATGCCGATGCCGATGACGGAAACCTTGGCGACGTCGGTGGCGCCGTCGAGCCGGGTATAGCCGATCGCCTGCTTCGCCTTGGCGATGGTGTCGAGCGAACGCTGATAGTCCACGGCCGGGACGGTGAATGTCAGGTCGGTGGTCTTGCCGTCGGCCGAGACGTTCTGGACGATCATGTCGACGTTGATATTGGCCTCCGCCAGCGGACCGAATATCGCGGCGGCCACGCCCGGTTTGTCCTGCACCTGGCGGATCGAGATTTGCGCCTCGTCGCGGGAGAAGGCGATGCCGGTGACTGTTTGCTGCTCCATGATCTCGCTCTCGTCGCAGATAAGGGTTCCGGGCGGGCCGGCGTGCGGGTCGATGGCATCCGGTCGGTCGAAGCTCGACCGCACGAAGATACGCACATTATGCACCATGCCGAGCTCGACCGAGCGCACCTGCAGGACCTTGGCGCCGAGCGAAGCAAGCTCCAGCATTTCCTCGTAGGCAACCTTGTCGAGCCGGCGCGCATGCGGCACCACGCGCGGATCGGTGGTATAGACACCGTCGACGTCGGTATAGATGTCGCAACGTTCGGCGCGGATTGCCGCGGCAACCGCCACCGCCGACGTATCGGAGCCGCCGCGCCCGAGCGTCGTGATACGTCCGGTCTCTTTGTGCACGCCCTGGAAGCCGGCAACGACCGCGACTTCCTTGCGCTCCTTGAAGCCGCGGATCAATTCGCTGCCGTTGATATCGAGGATGCGCGCCGAGCCGTGGACATTCGAGGTCAGAATGGGAAGCTGCCAGCCCTGCCACGAACGCGCGTTGACCTGCATATCCTCGAGTGTGATTGCCAGCAGGCCGGCGGTGATTTGCTCGCCGGTCGCGACAACGGCGTCGTATTCCCGCGAATCGAACAGATGCCGCTCGTCGGCGGCGGCTTCGGACCACTCGATGAGCTGGTTGGTCGTGCCGGCCATGGCCGAAACCACGACGGCCACTTCGTGGCCGGCGTCGACCTCGCGCTTGACGTGACGCGCCACGTTGCGGATGCGGTCGATGTCGGCGACCGACGTTCCGCCGAATTTCATAACCAGACGGGCCATGGCGGCTTACATACCGGCGGGTACCGCAGGCTGCAACCACATGGTTCCCCGGCGGCGCGCGGCGCCGGGGAAGTGCCGATCGGTCGCTATTTCTTGACGTACTTCTTGACGTCGGTGTCGGCGGTGAAGCCGCCAAACACGTTGCCGTCCTTGTCGGCGGTAACGCCCTCCGGCATTTCCGCCTTGGGATCGGCCGCCGAGATGAAGGCGGTGACCTTGCCGTCCTTCACGCTGCCGATACGGATGCCCTGTTTGAACGGCGGGTTTGTCTTTTCATTCGACTGCGAGTCGGCGACATAGATGATGTCGTCGCGAATATAGACGCCGCTCGGCCGGCCGAATTGCTTCCACTCGGCGATGAACTTTCCGTTCTGATCGAAAATCTGGATGCGGTTGTTGGCGCGGTCGGCGACATAAAGCCGGCCCGCCGAATCCATCGCGAGCCCGTGGGTGACGTCGAACTCGCCCTGCCCGGAGCCGTGACGGCCCCAGGCGGCGAGAAATTTTCCGTCGCGCGAGTATTTGACGATGCGGTCGTTGGTCTTTTCGCCGTGGCCGTCGGCGATGAATATGTTGCCGTTCGGTGCGACCTGGACGTCGGACGGGCCGTTGAGCTCATCATTGCCGGCGCCGGCGACGCCGGGCTTGCCGAGCGTCATCAGCACGCGGCCGTCGGGACCGAACTTCAACGCGGTCTCGCCCTTGCCGTCGCCGGCCTGTCCGTCGGTGACCCAGACGTTGCCGTCGCGATCGACATTCAAACCATGCGGCCAGTTGATCAGGCGTGAACCGAAGCTGACCACCTGCCGCCCGCTGGCATCGAATTTCTGAATCGGCGCCACGCCCGATCCGACGCAGGTCTTGCCGCCGCAGCGATCAAAGACCCAGAGACTGGTGCCGTCGCGATCGATGTCGACGCCGATCGCCTGTCCCCACGTCCGTCCCTCGGGCAGCTTTGCCCAATGTTCGACGACGTGATACGGATTTGGCGCGCTGTTAGGATCGTCGGCCTGGACCTCGACGGCGGAAATCGCAAAAACCCCGGCAGCTGCACCGACGAGACCTACACACAGCGTTGCTCTCACGCTCCTGCGCATGGCAATTCCTCCCCTGATTTTTGCGCGCGCCTTTGCGGCGTCGGCGGGCTGCGTCTGGACAGCCCGCATTCAAGCGTGCCGTGTTTTGAACGACGCCGCAAGCGGCGGATGCAGCAGGCGGCCGGGCCTGTCACGTCACTGCTGATCGTGATACAGACAGCCGAAATTGCGATATCAGACGGTGAAGCGCGGTAACCGACCAAGCCGCGCAGTTGCGTCGCGTGAGGGAGTGAAATGCCGGCCGTCGTCGATCCCGTAAGCGGTCTGAAATTCTACGAGCTCAGCCATCGCTGGGGCATGTATACGCCGATCTTCCCGGGCTACGAGGAGATCAAGCTCGAGCGCATCACCCATCACGCCAAACAGGGCGTGATGACGCACAAGATCACGACGATCTTTCATACCTCGACGCACGTGAATGCGCCGATCCATCTCATTCCGCAGACCGCCGCCGTCGGCGATCTGGCGCTGGAAAGATTTTTCGGTACCGGCGTCGTCGTCTCGATCAAGAAGAAAAAATGGGAATTGATCGAGCCCGCCGACCTCGAACGCGCCAAGCCGAAGATTCAGCCCGACGATATTGTCCTCATCAATACCGGCTGGCACCACAAATATTCCGACAGCAAGGAATACTTCGGCTATGCGCCGGGCTTGAGCAGGCGCGCGGCCGAGTGGCTGGTCAAGAAGCGGGTCAAGCTCGTCGGCGTGGACACCGCCTGTGTCGATCATCCGCTTGCCACCTCGCTTGGTCCGCACCGCAACGGCCCGCAGATCAAATATCTCATCCCCGAATACAGGCAGGCGACCAAACGCGAGGCGATCAAGGATTTTCCCGACTGGAATCCGGCGCAGTTGACACTGCTCGGCGCCGGCATCCCGACCATCGAGAATGTCGGCGGCGATCTCGATGAAGTCGCCGGCAAGCGTTGCACGTTCCAGGGCTTTCCGTGGAAGTGGCATGAAGGCGATGCCTGCGTCATTCGCCTCGTCGCGATGCTCGACCCGTCCGGCTCCTACCGCCTGGAGAGCGGCGCAAGTGCCAAGAAGCCGGCGGCCGCAAGACAGGCGCCGGCCAAGGCGTCCGAGAAGGGCACGACCGGTACGGGCGAACTCGAACTGATCAACCTCAGCACCGACTGGGGTCACGGCATGCCGCAATGGCCGTCGCGCGCCAACCTCAACGTTCGCGTGCTGGAATTCCATGCGCGAGACGGCCTCTTGGTGCAGCAATTCGAAGGCATCATGCACCGCGGCACGCACATGGATGCGCCGATCCATGTGCAGGAGAACGAGCCGACCTTGACCGGCTATCCGCTGTGGCGCTTCTTCGGCACCGGCGTCGCCGTTTCGATCCCGAAAGGCAAATGGGGCGTCATCACGCCAAAGGATCTGGAACGGGCCGAGCCGAAAATCCGCAAGAACGATATCGTCATGATCAATACCGGCAGCCATCGCAACTACGGCGACAATCCCGATTACTTCGCCTATTCGCCGGGTCTCTACAAGGAAGCCGCCGAATGGCTGGTGGAACGCGGCGTCAAGCTCGTCGGCATCGACGTGCAGGCGCTCGATCATCCGCTCGGCACATTCCTTGGCCCGCATGGACCGGGTCCGGCGCAGCCGCATCTCGATGTCGAGTACAAAGCCGAGACCGGCCACCACATCATCGAAGACTTTCCGTACTGGGAACCGGCGCACAAGATCATGATGACGAACGGCATCCCCGGCATCGAAAATATCGGCGGCGACATCGACAAAATAACCGGGCGGCGCTGCACGTTCTTCGCGTTTCCGTGGCGCTGGCCGGAAGGCGAGGGCTGCGCGTTGCGCGTCGTCGCCGTGCTCGATCCGAAGCAGGCGTTCAGGTTTGAAACGGGGCGATAGCCGATGATTTCCGAACCGCTGCGCAATCCGCTGTCGCTGTTCGACGTCAAGGGCAAGGTCGCCATCGTCACCGGCGCGTCGGGCACGTTCGGACGCGCCACCGCGCTGGCACTGACGTCGCTCGGCGGCAAGGTCGTGCTCGCCTCCGGCAGCAAGGGCGAACTCGACGAAGTCGCCGCTGAAGTGCGCGAACTCGGCGGCGAGCCCGTCACCTTGGTGCGGCGTCCCGACAGCCTGACGGACGCCCAGGCCATGCTCGACGCCGGGCTGGAGACATTCGGCAAGGTCGATCAGCTTGTCGTCGCCTCGGGTTACAACAAGCCGGGTTTCATCCAGGAGCTGGATTATGAGGACTGGCAGGCGGTGATGGACGCCAATGTGCGCGGCATCTGGTTCATGGCCAAGGCCGTCGGCAGTTACTGGATCGAGAAGAAAGTCAGGGGCAAGGTGCTGACGATGTCGTCGGTGCGCGGGCGACACGGCAATGTTTCGGGCTATACCGGCTATTGCACGTCGAAGGGTGCGACCGACTCGCTCACCCGCGTGCTGGCGACCGAATGGGCGAAATACGGCATCACGGTCAACGCCATCGCGCCGACCGTTTTTCGCTCCAAGCTGACGGCGTGGATGTACGGCGACAACGAGCTCGGTCAGCAGACCCGGGCACGCTCGCTGGCGCGCATTCCGCTTGGCCGGCTCGGTGAGGTCGAGGATTTGGTTGGAATGGCGATCTACCTGCTGTCGCCGGCGTCCGATTTCTGCACCGGGCAGGTGATGTATGTCGATGGCGGCTACACCGCCGGCTAGCAGGTTTGCGGCTAGTCGGGCTTGCGCGTCTTGATGCGAACAGAGACCGGAGTTGCCCCCATGCATGTGGCTGATCCCATCATCCACGACCAGAATGCGACCCACAAAAGTGCCGGCGTGACCATTTCTCCTTATGCGGATCGGCCTCTGCAAACAGACATGCAAATAACGCCCATGCTGCACCGCAGTTCCCAAGATCCCGAGCGGGGGACAAATGCCAGGTGAAAAAATCGGCATCATCGGCGGCGGCCTGATGGGCCACGGCATCGCCTATCTGTTTGCCGCGGCGGGTCATCCGGTCGGTGTATTCGAGCCGTCGGAGGAGCTTCGCGCCTCGTTGCCGAAGCGGCTTCACGCGATTACCGAACTGTTCGGCGACGACGCGGCGCCGCTTACGCATATCGAGGCGTTCGATCGGCTCGCGCCGGCGGTGAAGGATTCGGCATTCGTGTTCGAGGCGGCGCCGGAAAAGCTGCCGCTGAAGCAACAGCTTTTCGCCGAGCTTGAAGCCGCGGTTGCGCCGACCACCATCCTCGCCAGCAACAGCTCGGCAATTCCCACGACCGAGATCGGCCGGTATCTCAGGCATCGCGAACGCGTGGTCGGCACGCATTTCTGGAATCCGCCACATCTGGTCCGGCTGGTCGAGGTGATCCAGAACGAGAAGACCAGCGACGCCGTCGTGCGTGCGACGATCGAGCTTCTGTGCAACGCCGGCAAAGTCGCGGTTCACGTCCGCCGCGACATCCCCGGCTTTGTCGGCAACCGCTTGCAGCACGCCATGAAACGCGAGGCGATCGCGATGGTCGCCGCCGGGGTCTGTGATGCCGAAACCATCGACACCGTGGTCAAGGAGGGTTTCGGCGCGCGCACCGCGGTGCTCGGTCCGATGGAGCAATCCGATCTGGTGGGCCTCAACCTGACGCTGGACATCGCCGAGGTGCTGATCGCCGATCTCGATCGCACCGCCGAGCCGCATCCGTTCCTGCGCGACAAGGTCAAGGCCGGCAAGCTCGGCATGAAAACCGGCGAGGGCTTGCGCAAATGGGGACCGGGCGAAGCCGACAAGGTGCGCGAGCGGCTGTCGCAATTCCTCGCCGAGCAGGTCAAAGCGCGAAAGTCCAAGCGGAGCTGACAGCGATGATGCGATCCAAAACCGAGCAACACGTCAAGCGCTGGAAAGATCAACGCTGGCTCATCGACACGGTGATTCAGGCCGTAGGCATGGAATGGGACCAGCCGCGCCTGAATTACACGATGTATCCGGCCGGCGTCGACGCGATCGGCGACTTTCGCACGGTGGGAATGCGGGTGCGCAAATTCGCCGATATGCACCGCGAGTTTGCCGCCGCTGCACACCGCCGCGAGGTCAAGGCGCAAGGTTTTGAGAAGCAGGGCCGCACGGTCTCGGCGCGCGAAAGCTATTTCATCGCGGCGCTGCTCTATTCCGCCGCCCGCTGGCCGATCTTCGAGAACAACGAAAAATCCATCGCCTACAACGAGCGCATGGTCGCCTGTTACGACAAGTTCGCGGCCATGATGAACCGGCCGGTGATCCGCGCCGAAGTCCCCTTCGAGGGCAAGACGCTGCCCGGCTATCTGCATCTGCCGCATCAGCCGAAGTCGGGAGAGAAATTTCCGGTCGCCATCGGCATCGACGGCATGGATGCGTCCAAGGAAATCATGTGCTCGATGTACGGCGACAAGTTTCTCGAGCGCGGCATGGCGCATTTCGCTTACGACGGGCCGGGGCAGGGCGAATGCACCTATCGCGACATTCTGGTCACCCCGACCAATCACATGGACGCGGCGCGCGCGGTCTACGACTGGCTCAGCAGGCATCCGAATATCGACACCGGGCGCTCCGTGATCTGGAGCGTCAGCATGGGATCGTTTTTCGGTCTTCAGGCGGCGGCTGCGCTCGGCGACAAGGTGCGCGGCGCCGCGGTGACGTTCGTCTGCCACGAGCCCGGCCTGTTCAGCCTGATGAACCGTTCAGCGCCGTCCTTCAAAATGCGCTTCATGTATATGTCAGGCTACGCCGACGAGGACGAGTTCGACCGTTTCATCGAGAAGTTCAGTCTCGCTCCGATCGCGGGCGACATCAAATGTCCGGTCCTGATCCAGGCCGGCGAGGACGATGAACTGTCGCCGCTGGAATTCTCCGATGAGCTCGCCGGCATGATTCGTTCGCCGAAGAAACTCGTGATCTATGAAGGCGAACGTCACGCCATCGGCGGCAACAATCTCTCATCGGCGCTCGGCGAAAACTGGTTCGCGATGCTCGCCGACTGGTGCCTCGACCGGATCGAGGGCAGGCCGGCGCCGAACGAGCGCGTGTTCATCAATGCGCTGGGGCAGGCGAAGTCGGAAGCCTACGATACCTAACAATCCGCCCTGGCGGCCCCTACCGGACCGCCGCCCCCGACTGGCCGGCCGGAACAGCAAACGCAATCACCGATTCATTTGCTGCGGTGCGAGACGGCGCGCTTTTGTGTGTCAACTCAGCGCCCAGCGTTAATCCGGCGAAAAACATGCCGGCGACCATTATGGCGATGACGCCGTCGTGCCGGGGCGGGATGATCCCGCGCAATTGCTTGTCCAAAAGTTCCTGATCGTGCCAGTCCATTTTGCGGTTCCCAACTGCAATGGTCGCTGTTGTAAAAATACTAACTAAAAACGCGCGAAACCGACTTGCGTTCCGTGCGGTGGGCCTATTGCAGCCCCTTGAAAAATAAGGCTTTTGGATTATGCAGTCGTCACAGACATGGCTAATACGGCAATCCCGCATATTGCTCGGCGAGTGAAGCCTGGGCGTGCTCCGAGGCGTGCAGGTAATCGAACTGATTGAACCGCATCTGCTTTTCGAACGGCGATTCGTCGGGGAAGCGATGCAGCAGCATGGTCATCCACCACGACATGCGCGCCGCGCCAAAGACGCGGCGCAGCGCCGTATCCGAATAGTTGTCGAGGTGATGGGTCTTTCCGGCCCGATAGGCTTCGATCAGCGCGCGGGAGAGGTAATAGACGTCCGAGATCGCGAGGTTCAGGCCCTTGGCGCCGGTCGGCGGCACGATGTGGGCGGCATCGCCGGCTAGAAACAGGCGGCCGTAGCGCATCGGCTCGGCGACAAAGCTGCGCAGCGGCGCGATCGATTTTTCGATCGAAGGCCCGGTGACGATCGCGTCGGCCATATCCTGCGGAACGCGGGCTTTGAATTCCTGCCAGAACCGCTCGTCGGGCCAGTCTTCGAGTTTGGCTTCGAGATCGCACTGGATGTAATAGCGGCTCAGCATCGGATTGCGCATCGACGCCAGCGCAAAGCCGCGGCTGTGATAGCAATAGACCATCTCCGGATAGGGCGGCGTCTGCGACATGATGCCGAGCCAGCCGAACGGATAACCCTTCTCGTAAGTCTTCATCACCGACGCCGGGATGGACTGCCGGGAGACGCCGTGCGAGCCGTCGCAGCCCGCAATGTAGTCGCAATCGATCCGGTGCGATGCGCCGTCCTTGTCGTAGGTGACATAAGGCCGGCTCGATGTCGGGTCGTGCAGCCGGACATTATCGGCTTGTTCGATGACCTGACCGCCGGCGGCATCGCGCGCCGCATAAAGATCTTCGGTCAGCGCGGTCTGGCCGTAGGTCATCATGATCTTGCCGGTGAACTTCATCGTATCGATGAAGAACCGCTCACGGCCTTCCCAGGCGATCGCCGAGCCGTGATGCGGATGTCCGTCGCGATCCATGCGCGTGCCGAGGCCGACTTCGCGCAACAATTCGACGCTGCCGTTCTCCAGCACCCCGGCGCGAATGCGCTCCAACACATAGGCGCGGCTCTGCCGCTCCAGCACGATGTTGTCGATGCCGTTGCGGTCGAGGATATGGGACAGCAGCATACCCGCCGGGCCGCCGCCGATGATGGCCACCTGGGTCCGCATGAATTAAGCCAGTCCCATCGCCTCGACGAATTCACGGCGGACCTCGGCGGGTTGGCCGACGTGATGCCGGAATTCCTTCAACCGCTGGCGCAGGATCGGGTCTTTGTCGAACTCGGCGAGCGTAAGGCCCTCGGTGTTGATCTCGCGCGCCATATTGGGCAGCGCGATGCACTGCGCCGCGTTGGCGCTGCGGATGATGCCGCCGGGCTCCTTGCCCGCCGCCATCGCCTCGAACTCCTCGAAGAATCGATTGCGCATCATGGTGATGCCGATGTCGCTCGAGCGCAGATGTTCCTTGGTCCGGTCGGCGATGCGGCCCTGGCCGACCCAGGCGACGATGTCCTGATTGATGACGTGGCTGGTGATCCAGCGGCCGGTGTCGTCGCGAATCGGGCTGCGCCATGTCGGCACGCGATTCTGCACATAGGGTTCGCGGCCTTTGGGCACGCGGACGAAGAACCACGCCACGCTCAACGTATTTTCGTCATCGACCGGGACGCGCCATTCGAAATGGCTGCCGAGATAGAAGCCGTTCGGCCATAGCGCGACGCGCCCGACCGTCCAGTAGCGGTCTTGCTCGCTCTGACCCTCGCGCACGCGCTTGTAGATAAAGCCGTGCTCGAAGGCCTCGAACTTCAGTTTGAGATGTTTTGGCGCGCCGTTGGCGTCGCCGCCGCGCAGCCGCGCGCCCCAGTTGTCGTGCATCCACTCGAAATGTACCGGATCGATCGAGTTTTCCTGGCATTGGAAAAAGTTGCACGGCACATCGGCGAGCACGATTTCGCGAAAGCCGTTGCGCCAGGTGAACGGCTCCCACACCGGCAGTTCGGGAGCCGGCAGCGGACCCAGATAGGCGAACAGCAGGCCGGCGCATTCCTTGACCGGATAGGCTTTGGTTTCACAGCCGGCCTTGGACGGTTTCGGATTGGTGGTGTCCTCGTAAGGCTGCTCAAGGCAAGCGCCGGTCTCGTCCATCAGCCAGCCGTGATAACTGCACCGGATGCCTTTTTCCTCGACCCAGCCGTAGGCCATGTCGGCGCGCCGGTGCGGGCAATGCCGGTCGATCAGGCCGTAACGGCCGCCACGGTCGCGATAGAGCACGAGGTCCTCGCCCATCAGGCGAACATCTTTGATCGGCGTCTTGTCGAGCTCGCTTGCGCCCGCGATCGGCTGCCAATAGCGCCGCAGCAACTCGCCCATCGGCGTCCCGGGGCCGACGCGGGTCAGCATGTCGTTGCGTGCGGGAGTGAGCAAAATATCCTCGTGGCGGTCGTGGCGGGCGCGTCCTGGCGGAGATTATCTCATCTCTTGCGCCGCTTCGGGAAGGGGTCGGCGGCCGCGGGCAAGAAGCGGATTTACCGGCGCTTTTTGTCCGGTTGCGGCTCGGACGTTCCGCTTTTTCGCCGAATTTCGATCAAATGAAAGGTAATTCCTTATCGGCGATGCAATGCCTCTGCCGTTTTATGCCGGCATGCGCGCGAGTCAGGGCTCAGGCACAGACCCCGGTGCATGGTTTGTCGAAGCGAACCGTGTCAGCGTGGCGTCGCTGCCCAGGCCGCGTTCGCGCACGCGGATCCGTGACGATCAGGCGGGATCCGGCCGTGTCGTCATCGTCTCTTCGTTGTTCCTCGTCATGTTCGCCGCCACGTTGCTGATCGGCGGCCACGCCGCGATCGATCCGCTGTTGCAGTCGGCCGCCGATACTCCTGAAGCGAGCAGTGCGGGTGCTGTCGTCTATACGATGCCCGACGGAATATTTTGCCGTCGTGTGTCGTTCGACAACTTCACCGCGCAGCTGACAGAAGGCGGCATCGAGCGTTGCAAAAACGACGTTACCGGAAGCCGCCCGCGATCGATCCGCGCGTTTTCCTGGCGCACCGACTGAACGGCGCGCATCAGGCGCTGGTTATCGGGTTGAGCCGCTTATCTCCACTTATCCAAGCCTGCCTTCAGATTAACATCGACGCTGGTACCGATGGGCGGTAGTTTCGCGCCGGGTTGAGCCTGTTTCTGCGCGGGGAAATGAAAAATGCGATGTATGCGATTGGCATGTCGCCCGGTCTTGTTGCTTGGCGCGCTTGTGCTGACTGGCCTGCCAGGCGCCAGTGCTCAGACCGTCGACGCCCGTCAGGCTTGTACGCCCGACGCGATGCGGCTGTGCTCGGAGTTCATTCCGGACGTGCCGAAAGTCACCGCCTGCATGCAAGCCAAACGCAAGCAACTCAGTCCGGAGTGCCGCTCGGCGATGAATGGCGGGCACAAGACCCATCACAGGCGTCATAGCTGATGAGTTTCTCGGCATCGATTGCGATCAGCGGCCACACCGAGGCTGCGGCGCGGCGTCGCTAGTCCAGCTCTTTGCTTGAGACAGCTTGCCTGAAAATGCCATGTTTGCCCCGCACCGGAGCACAGCGGCCGTAGTGGCGTCGCGGTGACACCAGCGAGGAGGGGCGATGCGGGAGGCGACACGGCCTGCCATCCGGCGATGGCTGCTTGGCCTGTTTGGCGCCGGCGCATTGATCGCGATCGTAGCGCAATCGAGAGCGCAACCGGCGCCTGTCGGCGACGAGGCGGCGATTCTTTCAGCCGATGAATCGCTCAGCGCCGCCATGAACGCGGGCGACAAATCGGTTGCCCGCAGACTCCTGTCGCTGCAATTCACGTTCGTCAACGAGGACGGCAAGGTTTTTGAGCGCAAGGAATTCTTGAACGGCCTGAAGGATCTTGCCGCAATCGTCGCACCCGACCTGAAGGTCAAGATCTATGGCCGTATCGCCATGGTGACCGGCCACCGCAGATCCGCGCACGGCAATGACGTATTTTTTCTCGACATCTGGGCCAAGCAGAAAGGCGCCTGGCGCGCGCTGGTGTCGCAGGATGCGGAGCTGGCGGCGAGCGCGGCGCCCGCAGCCGCGCCGCCACCCGCGACCGGAGAAACCCCTTACGACTGCAGGAACCCCTGCCAGACGATTCCCTATCGCGTGCGCTCGGCCGCCGAGCAGGACGTCGTCAATTCGTTCCAGGCGATTGAGAAGGCCGCGGTCGGTCACGATGCCGACGGGTGGTCGAAGCACATCGCTGACGAGTTTGTGCTTTACGGCAGTCACCGCGTGCCAATCCCGAAATCGGCGCGCATCGCCGCAATCGAGCGGCAGAAACAGAACAATGTCACGATCCGCGTCGGGGAGGTCGAGACCATGCGGCTGTCGGTTTACGAGGACGGCGCCGCGATGACGGCAACCCATGTCCTGCCGGACAATTCGCGACCGCCCTATCGCGCCACCCGGGTCTGGGTGAAACGCAACGGCCAGTGGCAGATGGCCGTCAGCGTACAGACCGATATCAAGACGCCCTGAGACGACGCTCTTAATGTCCTTGCAGCGGCTTGACGCCAAGATCCCTGGCGGCGGCGGCAATCAGGGCGCGCTGTTCATCGATCGATTTGGCAAATTCCTCCGGGCCGCCGATGTTGAGAAACTGCCCGGTGATGGTCAGGCGATCGGCCATGGTCTGATCGGCCACCGCGCGAATATCGGCGGTGATGCGTTCGCGCAGCTCAAGCGGCATTCCGGGTGGGCCGAACAATCCGACCAGACCCTCGACCGTCAGCGCCGGGAAACCCTGTTCCGCCGCGGTTGGAACATTCGGTTGAGCCGGGGCGCGCACCGCATTAGTCACCGCGATCATCTTGACCTTGCCGGCTTCGATCTGCGGCCGGACGATCGCCATCGCCGCGTGATAAACCTGCACGCGGCCCTCGGCCAGATCGTTGGCGGCATCGACCGGGTTGCGATAAGGCACCTCGGTGATGTTCAAACCCTCGCGCTTGAGCCAGCCGGCGAACATGAATTCGTTGGCGCCGGTGACGCCTGCCCAGTTCAGCTTGCCGGGTTCGGAGCGGGCCAGCGCGACGAGGTCCGCCAGCGTGTGGATGCCCGAACTCACCGGCACCGATACCGCAATCACGGTGTTGGACACGCGCGTGATCGGCACCAGATCGTCCGGCTTGTACGGCAGACTGTCGTGAAGGAACTGATGCGCGGTGAACGCGGATGACGGCGAGAACAGCAGCACATGGTCGTCATGGGCACTGACGAACGCGTTGATCGCGACGAGGCCGTCGCCGCCGGGCCGGTTATCGACGATGACCGGCTGGCCCCAGCGCCGCGCCAGGGGATCCGACAAGAGCCGCGCGCCGATATCGGTACCGCTTCCGGCTCCGAGCGTGAGGATGAAGCGCACCGGACGCGTCGGCCAATCCGCTGCTGCGGCTTTCGACACGACGGGAGCGGCGACGAGGCCGGGCGCAAGCGCCAGAATGGTTCGCCGCGTCACCTGCATGAGCATGCTCTACTTTAGTGGTTTGACACCGATCACCTCCGCCATGCGGGCGACCGTCGCGCGCTGCTCGTCGATCGATTTGGCGAATTCCGCAGGCCCGCCGAGGTTGGGAGTCTGGCCGGTTTGAACGAGCCGCTCCTTGATGGTGTCATCGGCGGCGGCGCGAATGTCAGCGGCGATCCGTTCGCGAAGCTCCGCCGGCATGTCGGGCGGGCCAAACAGGCCGACCAGGCCGTCGAGCGTGAGCGCGGGATATCCGGCTTCCTTGACCGTCGGCAGGTCCGGCTGCGCCGGCGAGCGCGACGTATTCGTCACTGCGAGCAGCTTGATCTTGCCGGACTCCAGTTGTGGCCGCACGATCGCCAGCGCCGGCAAATAGACCTGCACGCGGTTCTCGCCGAGATCCTTGGCGGCATCGACCGGATTCTTGTACGGCACCTTGGTCATGTCGAGGTGCTCGAGCGTGAGCCAGCCAGCGAACATGAAATCGTTGGTTCCGGTGACGCCGGCCCAGTTGAGCGTGCCGGGCTCGGCGCGCGCGCGCTCCGCCAGTTGTTTCAACGTGTCGATGTGAAGCTCGCTCGGCACCGTCACCACAATGATGGTGTTGGAAACCCGCGCGATCGGCGCCAGATCGCCCGGCCGATACGGCAGGTCGTCATGCAGATACGGATGCGAGATGAATGAGCCGGACGGCCCGAACCACAGCACGTGATCGTCGTGCGCATTGACGAAGGCGGCGATAGAGACGAGGGCGTCGCCGCCCGGCCGGTTCTCCACGATCACCGGCTCACCCCAGCGCTGGCTGAGCCTGTCGGACAACAACCGGGCACCGATGTCGGCGCCGCTGCCGGCGCCCAGCGGCACGATGAATTTGACCGGGCGGCTCGGCCATTTGGTTTCCGCCGAAGCGGTGGCAACACACGCCACAACTGCGGCAAAGCCGAGCATGACGGCAAACAGCGGGCGGAGGGCGGATCGCATGGCTTTCCCTTGGTTTTAAGGCGGCGCGTGGTTCTGGCAGGACGACGCCGGTGAAGTGGCTAGCTCTCCAGCCCGGTCGGCACGTTCTTGTTCTCGCTTTCAAGTTTCATGCCGGCTGCCAGCGCCATCGTCTCGGCCAGGGCGGCAAAATCCCTTTCCAGATAGTCCTTCGGATTCTTCTGCAATGTCGCGGCGCCGAAATGGCCTTGCAGCACTTCGCGGGTTGCCGCCGTCACCGGCATCGGCACGTCCATTTCGCGGGCAAGCTCGAGCCCGAGGTCGAGATCCTTGCGCAGCAGCTCGGGCGTGAACGTCGTGGTCCAGTCGAGGTTGACGAGCGCCGGCGACTTGTACGCCGTGAACATCGAGCCCATCACGCCGTTGTTGAGGAAGGCGAGGAAGGCGTGGCGCGGCACGCCCATCTTGTTGGTCAGGAGCGTGATCTCGATCAGGTTCTCGATGACGACGCCGAGCATGACGTTGTGGGCGATCTTGCAGACGCGCGCCAGCTCGCCGTCGCCGACGTAAGAGACGCCGCGCGGCGCGAACACCTCGATCAGCGGCGTCGCAGTCTTGCAGGCGGCTTCCGGGCCGGAGACCACGGCGGACAATTTGCCGGCCTTGATCACCTTGGCGTTGCCGCTCACCGGCGCGGCGACGAAATCCGCGCCAAGCTGCTTGAGCTTGTCGCGGATGGCGGCAGATTCCTCGACCGCGATGGTCGAGCAGTCGACCACGATCGGCGGCATCTTGCCGCCCTGGCTGCACACGCCGCTCTTGCCGTACAGAACCTCCTGCACGTCCTTGCCGGTAGCAACGATCGAGAACAGCACGTCGACGTTCTTGAGCTCCGAAAGATGATCCACCACCTTGCCGCCGATCTTGGCGAGCGGCTCGGCTTTCGCCTTGGTGCGATTCCAGATCGAAACGTCATGGCCCGCCTTGATGAGCCGCTCGGCCATCGGGTAGCCCATGCGACCCATGCCGATCCAGCCGATTTTCTGTGAGTTCTTGGTGGCCATCACTTACTCCTTTGCAAGATTGCCGCGCAGCCGGGCGTTTCCTAGCACAGGACAGGCGTCCTGCAACGGCGCGCGGGAGCGCGCCGCGACGAAAGGCGCGTCATTCAGATTTCAGGTTTGCTTCCTTGATGATCGCCTGGTAGCGATCGATCTCGCCTTTCACGAAAGCGGTGAATTGATAAATCGAGAGCGCCGAGACCTCGGCGCCGTTGTCTTGCAACCGCGCCTTGATGCCAGGCTCGAGGACGACCTTGTTGATCTCATCGTTGAGTCGTGTCGCCAGTTCGAGCGGTATGTCGTGCGGCCCGAAAAAACCGGCCCACAACGTGAAATCGAAATCCGCTATCCCGGTCGCTTCGGCAACCGTCGGGATATCGGGCACGACCGGCGAGCGTTTCGTCGTCGCGACCGCGAGCACTTTGAGCTTGCCGGCCTGCATCAGCGGCATGGCGGCGATCAAGCCGGGAAAATAAAAGTCGACCTGGCCGCCGACGACGTCGGTCAGGGCTTGCCCGGCGCCCTTATAGGGAACGTGCGTGAGCTTATTGTTGATCTTCAATTTCAACAGCTCGCCGGCCAGATGGCCGGACGAGCCGACGCCGCCCGAGGCAAAGGTCACCTGCCGGTCGGTGGTGCGCAGGAATGTCAGAAATTCCGCAAGTGTCGAATACGGCGCATTGGCCGGCACCACCAGAGCCAGCGGCACGATGCCGCCGAGCGCGATCGGGCGCAAATCCCGCAGCGGATCGTAGCCGACGTCCTTCATGAAGTAGGGATTGATCGCGATCTCCGGCGTCTGCGCGACGCCGAGCGTATAGCCGTCCGGCGCGGCATTGACGACGTCGCGCGCACCAAGCGTGCCGCCGGCGCCGGCGTGGTTTTCCACCACCACCGGCTGACCAAGCTTTTCGGACAGCCGTCCGCCGATCAGCCTCGCGATGATGTCGCCGGTGCCGCCCGGAACGAAGTTGACGATGAGATGGATCGGACGGCTCGGATAGGTCTCGGAATGAACCGGCGGAACCCCGAGCGGAAAACCGATTGCGGCCATCGCGGCAGCGGCAGCCATGCCAGTAATCCCGTTTCTCATGGGCGTCATCTATTCCGGCCTGATGTCGGCGGCTTTGATGATCGCCTGATATTTCGCGATTTCCGTTTGCACGAATGCCGCGGTTTGATCGATCGACAAGGCCCGAATCTCGGCACCGTTGGCCTGCAAGCGGGCCACAATTTCGGGTTCGGCAATGACCTTGTTGATCGCGGCATTGAGTTGGTTCGCGATCGCCATCGGCATTCCGCGCGGACCGAAAAATCCGGCCCACAGCGTGAAATCGAAATCCGGCAGCCCGGTCGCGCTGGCGACGGTCGGGATATTCGGCGCGTTCGGCGAAGGTTTAGCCGAGGTCACTGCGAGCAGCTTCACCTTGCCGCCCTGGGTCAGCGGCACCGCGGCGGGATAACCCGGAAAATAAAAATCGACCTGGCCGCCGGCGACATCGTTCATCGCCGGGCCGGCGCCCTTGTAGGGCACGTGAATGAGTTTGTCGTCGAGCTTGAGCTTCAGCATCTCGCCGCCGATATGGCCGGGCGTGCCGATGCCTGCCGAAGCGAAGGTCAGCGGCTGCCTTGCACGCAAGGCCGTCACCCATTGCTCCACCGTCGAGAACGGTGAACTGGACGGCACGACCAGCGCCAGCGGCACAACGCCGGCGAGCGCGATCGGTTGCAGGTCGGTTCGCGGATCGTAGCCGGCGTCTTTCATGAAGTACGGGTTGACCGCGATCTCGGGCGTCTGGCCGACCGTCAGCGTGTAGCCGTCGGGCTCGGCATGGACGACGTCGCGGGCGCCGATCGTGCCGCCAGCGCCGGACCGGTTCTCGACCGCGAACGACTGGCTGAGCTCGATGGAAAGCTGGCTGGCGATGATGCGGCCAAGGATATCGCCGGTGCCGCCCGGCGGGAAACTGACAATCAGGCGGATCGGGCGGCTTGGATAGCTTTGCGGCCACGCAGGTATCGTGGCGCATGCAATGCCGATCGCGAGCGTCGCGGCTGCCACCGCGCGGATGGCTGAATTCGCCTTCATCGGATCGCCCTTTTTCCCGCTGGCCGCGCGCCGCGGCTTCTGGCACAAAGCATCCGCGCCGTCAGAAGCGTCCATGTTAGTTGCCGGCAAGCAGCGGAGGAAGGGCGATGCGGCTGTCCGGCATGTGACGGTGTCGCACCTAAGGTTCGATATGTCAGGCCACAGTCTTGACCGGCGTTGCGCGATTGCGCTCCTTGCCTTTGCTTTGACCGGCATCGGCGCACTTCCGGCGCAAGCGGCGGACAGTTATCCGAGCCGGCCGATCCGCCTCGTTGTCGGATTCGGCGCCGGCGGCCCGACCGATATTCCGGCCCGCTACATCGCCGACAAGCTCGGCTCGGCGCTCGGCCAGCCGGTCATCGTCGAGAACAAGCCGGCAGCCGGCGGCATCGTGGCGACGCGCGACGTGCTGGCGCAGCCGCGCGACGGCTACACGCTGCTGCTGTGCACGCATTTCGATGCCACTAATACCGCGGTCTATCGCAATGCCGGTTATGAGCTCACCGACATCGCTCCGGTCTCGCTGATCGTCAAATATTATTATGGCCTGGCGCTGGCGAACGCGATTCCGGCGGACGATTTCGCTTCGTTCGTCACCTACGCGAAAGCCCATCCGGGCGATGTGACCTATGCCACGGTCGGCGCCGGCTCGGCGCAGGAGATCATGGCGCTGCAATTGCAGAAACTCACCGGCGTCACGATGACCCGCGTTCCATTTCGCGGCGGCGTCGGCGTCGTTCAGGAGGTTATTGCCGGGCGCGTCGATCTCTACCCGTCGCCGACGCTTGCGGTCATGTCGCAATATCAGGCCAAGCAACTCAAGATCATCGCCACGACCAGTCCGGATCGCCTGAAAAATTTGCCTGACGTGCCGACGCTGAAGGAAAGCGGCTTTGATTTCATCCGCTTCGGATGGCTTGGCGTCTGCGCCGGAGCCGGGACGCCCGAGCCGATCATCAAGACGCTCAACGACGATATCGTGCGCATCGTCGCCTCGGATGGTTTTCGCACGCTGATTGAAAATGCCGGCTCGATCGCCGAGTCTTCGACGCCGCAGGGCTTTGTCGCGATCATCAAGAAGACGCTGGACGACGCAATGCCGACCATTCAGGAATTCGGCCTGCAACAGGACCAATAATCGCGCCAAAACTCGCACCACGATTGGTACAATGCGGCGCCGCGGCGTAATATCCGCGGATCGCACGACGAGATCGAGTCAATCCCAACAGGAGAGTAGGAATGGCTGCCACCGACAAAAGCCCGGTTAGCAAGGGCTATCAACCCGTCACCTGGAATTTCAAGCTCTTGGCCCATGACATGCTCGGCGGCTTCGGTGGCATGGGCGAGGGCATGTCGGTGCAGATTGCGCCTGACGGGCGGCGCATCATCTGGCTGGCGCATGAAAGCGCGCCGAAGAATTTCACCGCGGTCGACGTATCCGATCCGCGCAAGCCGAAAGTGGTGTGCCAGACCGATCTGCCGCACGCCAACATGCGCTCGAACTCGCTTGAGACCTGCGGCAACATGATGGCGGTCGCTTATCAGACATCGAAGAAGGATTTGCAGCCTGCCGGCTTCGAGCTGTTCGACATATCAAAGCCAGAAAGTCCGAAATCGATTTCGTTCTTCGATTGCTCCGGGCCGACATCGCGCGGCGTGCACCAGCTCTGGTTTTGCGACGGCGAATACGTGCATTGCGCATCCGGCTCGCGCGATTTCGTGCCGACGGCGCCTGGCGACGACCAGTTCTACCGCTGCATCGACGTGCGCAATCCGTCGAAGCCGGTCGAGGTCGGCCGCTGGTGGATGCCGGGCACGCGGCAAGGCGACAACGTGATGCCGCCGACGCGCCATCCGATCGACAAGGGATTTCGCGCCCACAACACCAATGTCTATCCGCAGCGGCCGGACCGCTGCTATCTCGCCTACATCGACGGCGGCATGTTCGTGCTCGACATTTCGGACAAGGCCAATCCGAAGAAGGTCTCGCAGTGGACCAACTCGCCGCCCTATACCGGCTTCATGCATACCATCGTGCCGCTGTTCGACCGCGGCCTGATGCTGGTCACCGACGAATCGACCGAGAACAACGCCAAGGACTGGCCGAAGCTGATCTGGGTTCTGGACGCGCGCGACGAAAGCAATCTGGTGCCGATCTCGACCTGTCCGCTGCCCGATCACAAGATCTACGCCGAGGCCGGCCGGTTCGGCGCGCACAACATCCACGAGAACGTGCCGCTGCCGACGGCGTGGCAGAACGACCAGATCGTGCTCGGCACCTTCTTCAACGGCGGCTTGCGCGCCTACGACATTTCCAATCCGTACCAGCCGAAGGAAGTCGGCGTCTTCATGCCACCGGCGCCGCCCGGCGCGCCGACCGGCACCATCCAGATGAACGACGTGTTCGTCGACGAGCGCGCCATCGTCTACGCCGTCGACCGCCATATCGGCGGCCTTTACATCCTCGAGATGGATTTCTGATGCTGTCGAGCCGCGGCGAACTCCTTCTCCCCGCGCGCGAGGAGAGGTGAAACGATGCTCGATCTGTTCCCCTCGCGCAACGCAAGTCCGTTCGGACGGCGGCAAAAACGCGAGCGGGGAGCGCGTATTCCGGTGACTGTCGTCACCGGCTTTCTCGGCGCCGGCAAGACGACGCTGCTGCGACGTTTCCTTGCCTCGCCCGAGGGCGAAGGCACCGCGGTGATCGTCAACGAATTTGGCGCCGTCGGCATCGACGATGCCCTGGTGCGCGATAGCGCCGACGAAACCGTGCTGCTCGGCAATGGCTGCGTCTGCTGCATCACGCGGACCGACCTGCAAGCGGCGCTGCGCCGTCTCGTAGTCGACCGCGAACGCGGCAGCGTGCCGCCGTTCGGCCGCATCGTGATCGAGACGTCCGGGCTCGCCGATCCCGGGCCGATCCTGCAGACCTTCGCCACCGACCGCGCGCTCGGCGGCGAATTTCACCTCGACGTGGTGCTGACCGTGGTCGATGCCGTCAGCGGCGAGGCATCGCTCGAATCGGCGGCCGAGGCGCGCAAACAGGCGATTCTCGCCGACCGGCTTGTCGTCTCGAAGACCGATCTTGCCGACGATGCTGCGATCGCGCGGCTCACGCAGCGCCTGCAATGGCTCAATCCGCGCGCCAGTATCGACATCGCGGTCGGCGGCGCGCTCGATCCGCAGCGCATGGTCGAGCCGGCGCCGGAGCAACGCTCGGGCTTTGTCGCCGAGGCCGTGCACAGCGACGGCATCGAGAGCTTTGTCGTCACGCAGGAGCGGCCGATGGCATGGCTCGCCTTCGCTCGCGCCATGGAAACCTTGCTGGCGCTTCGCGGCGCCGATTTGCTGCGGGTCAAAGGCATTCTCAATGTCGCCGGCTGCAAAGGCCCGGTCGTCGTGCAATATGTCCAGCATCTCGCGCATCCGCCGGTAGAACTGGAACGATGGCCGGACGACAATCGCGACAGCCGCATCGTGTTTATCACGCGCAATATTTCGGAGCGTGACGTCGGTGCATTGTTCGCGGCTGTGCAGGCGCTCGCCAAAGATTGATTTCCTTGCTCGAAGTTCCCCCGGGAACCATGTTTCCAGCCGGCCGGTTTGGGAATAGTGTGCGGCCCAGCGCAAGCAGCGGCATCGGACCAACCGGCACATGGCCGGGCCGAACCATAACGCCGTTGCGCCTGTGGAGACGCCACCGCCATGAGCCAGAAATTTACGTTGAACGTCAACGGCGCCGATCACGCGGTCGAAGCCGATCCCGACACGCCGCTGCTCTATGTTTTGCGCGACGACCTCGGCTTCAACAATCCGCACTTCGGCTGCGGCCTTGGCCAATGCGGCGCCTGCACCGTGCATCTCGACGGCAAGCCGGTGCGCTCCTGCGCGCGCCCGGTTTCCGACGTCGGCAGCCAGAAGATCGTGACGCTCGCCGGCCTCGGCACGCCCGACAAGCCGCATCCGCTGCAAGCCGCCTATGTGCAGGAACAAGTGCCGCAATGCGCCTATTGCATCAACGGCTGGATCATGACCGCGGCGGCTTTCCTGCGCGACAACAAGAAGCCGAGCGACGAGCAGATCCGCGGCGCACTCGCCAACGTGAAGTGCCGCTGCGGCACCCACATGGCCATCCTGCGCGCCGTCAAGCGCGCCGCCGCGATGATGGGTTGAGGGAGGCCGCGTTATGACCAGAGACGAACAGCCCGCAACGTTCTCTCGCCGCGCCATGCTCAAGGCTGGCGGCGCGCTCGTCATCTCGATCGGCGTGCCGTTCGCACGCGAGCAAGCCCGTGCCGACGGCGGCACGACAGTTGCCGCAGCCAAGCCGGCGCTGACACCCGATCAGTTGTCGTCCTATCTCGCCGTCAATGCCGACGGCAGCGTCAACGTCTACTTCGGCAAGATGGACATGGGACAGGGATTGGCTATCGCCATCCGCCAGATGGTGGCCGAAGAGCTCGATGTTGCGTTCGCCAGCACCAGGATTTTCATCGGCGACACCGACACCAGCGTCAACCAGGGCGGCGCATCCGGCTCGACCGGCGTGCAGGAAGGCGGCAAGCAAATGCGCGTGGCCGCCGCCGAGGCGAAACGCGTGCTGGTCGAAATGGCGTCCGACAGGCTCGGCGTTCCCGCCGATCAGCTCGCGGTGACGAGCGGCGTGGTCCGGGCCGGCAACGACGCCGCCAGGACGATCAGCTACGCCCAATTGATCGGCGGCCAGTACTTCAACGTCCATCTCGACTGGAACGGCAAATACGGCAATGCGCTCTACGCACCTGGCAAGGCGACGCCGAAAGATCCAAAGAGTTACACGGTCGTCGGGCAACCAATTCCGCGCGACGACATCGCGCCCAAGGTCTTTGCCGAGGCGAATTTCGTCACCGACGTCAAAGTTCCGGGCATGGTGCACGGCCGGATGATCCGGCCGCCGGTCGCCGGCGCGGTGCCGGTCAAGGTCGACGAAAGCTCGATCGGCGATATCCCGTCGGCCAAGGTGGTCTGGGACAATGGCTTCCTCGGCGTGGTCGCCGACAAGGAGTGGAGCGCCATCAAGGCGGCGCAACAGCTCAAGGTCGAATGGTCGGCGCTCGCGCCGCCGTTTCCCGATCAGGCTGCGCTGTACGATCACATCCGCAAGGCGCCGACCCGCAAACGCGATGTCGGCAAGGAGACCGGCAATGTCGACGACGCTTTCAAATCGGCGGCGCGGGTGATCGAGGCCGAATACGAGTGGCCGTTTCAATCGCACGCCAGCATGGGCCCGGCCTGTGCGCTGGTGGATTTCAAGGATGGCCGCGCCACCTGCTGGAGCGGCACCCAGAAGGCGCACTTCGTGCAGACCGGTATCGCCGCGACGCTCGGCATTCCGCAGGACCACGTTCGCGTCATCTGGACCACCGGTCCGGGCTCCTACGGCCGCAACGACGCCGACGATTGCGCCATGGACGCCGCCGTTCTCTCCAGGGCGGTCGGCAAGCCGGTGCGGCTGCAATATATGCGCGAACAGGGTACCGGCTGGGACCCGAAAGCTCCGGCCTCGGTGCATCAGGCGCGCGCCGCGATCGATGCGTCGGGCAATGTCGTCGCCTACGAATTCCTGAGCAGGGGTTTTTCTCGCGTCGACGTCGACACCAACGGCAGCCAGCCGAAGGACACGCTGGCCGGCCAGATGCGCGGCGTCGAGCTCAAATCCGGCGACGGCTTCGGCGTCCCCGGCGATTCCTACGGTTTCGCCAACAAGCGCACGGCGTGGGAAACCATCGCGCCGCTGCTCGACCGCGCCTCGCCGTTGCGCACCTCGCACATGCGCGATCCGGTCGGCCCGCAGATTCATTTCGCCAGCGAATCCTTCATCGACGAACTGGCTGCCGCGCTCGCGGTCGATCCGGTCGAATTCCGGCTGCGCTACGTCAAGGATCCGCGCGACATCGCGGTGATCAAGGCGGCAGCCGGCAAGGCCGGGTGGCAACCGCGGCCGTCGCCGCGCAAGGACCAGACCGGCGACAAAGTCAGCGGCCGCGGCATTTCCTATGCGCAGCGCGGTCCGACGCGCGTCGCGGTCATCGCCGAGGTCGATGTCGACCGTTCGACCGGCAAGATCTGGGCACGCAGGTTCACGGTGGCGCACGATTGCGGTCAGATCATCAATCCCGACGGCCTGCATCACGCCATCGAGAACAACATCGTCCAGGCCACCAGCCGCACGCTGTGGGAGGAGGTCAAGTTCGACAACAAGAACGTCACCAGCGTCGATTGGCGAAGCTATCCGATCCTCGACGTCACCCAGGCGCCGGAGCAAGTCGACGTCGTCACGATCGACCATCCTGACCTCGCGCCGTCCGGCGCCGGCGAAGCCTCGACCCGCCCGGTCGCGGCGGCGATCGCCAATGCCGTGTTCGATGCCACCGGCGTGCGCATCCGCCGGGCGCCGTTCTCGCCCGACAACGTCAAGTCGGCGCTGTCGTAATAAACCTCTCCCCGCGCTCGGGGAGAGGTCGCTCGCGCCAACGGGTCCGGCCCGAAGTGGCCGGCCCGATGGCTGGCTCCGCGCGGCGGGTGAGGGGGCGTTTCCGCGATTCTGAGCTTGGCGGGAAAACTCTGAGCCCGGCGGATAGGGCCCCTCATCCCATCCTTCTCCCCGCGCGCGGGGAGAAGGAGCAGCGAGCGGCGAATTGAGGTATCATTCCCGTATGCCGGTCATCGTCCGCACCCTCGAAGACGCCATCGCGCCAATCACCGACGGCTGCCTGCTGGCGGTGCCGCGCGAGACGTCCGGCGTGGCGATGGCGGCAACCCGCGCGCTGATCCGGCGCGGCGTCAAGCGGCTGCACCTGGTCGCGCTGCCGACCTCGACCTTGCAGGCGGACCTGTTGATCGGCACCGGTTGTGTCGAGACGCTCGAGACATCAGCCGTCAGCCTCGGCGAGTTCGGCCCGGCGCCGCGCTTCACCGCCGCGGTCCTTACCGGCGCCATCCGCATGATGGACGCCACCTGTCCGGCGCTGCATGCGCAATTCCAGGCGGCGGAGAAGGGCGTACCGTTCATGCCGTTGCGCGGCTTGATCGGCTCCGACGTGCTGGCGCACCGGCCGGACTGGAAGGTCGTGGACAATCCGTTCGGCAACGACGATCCGATCGTGCTGCTGCCGGCACTGCGGCCCGACGTCGTCCTGCTGCATGCGCCGATGGCCGACCGCGCCGGCAACGTCTATGTCGGCATGTCGCGCGAGTTTTTCGCCATGGCGCATGCGGCGCAAAAAACCGTCGTCACCGTGGAGAAGCTCTACGACGGCGATTTGTTGAGCGATCCGCTGCTCGCCGCCGCCACCTTGCCCGGCTTCTACGTCGAGACGGTTGCGGTCGCGCCGCGCGGCGCCTGGCCGCTGCCGCTACCGGATCATTACGGACTCGACGCCGCGCACCTCGCCGAATACGCCCGGCTCGCGGCGACGCCGGAAGGCTTCGCGCAATATCTCGATCGCTATGTGCATGAAAAGCGGGCGGCTTAACTTGGCTTTCTTCTCGTCATGCCCGGCCATAGCCGTCCTAAGGACGGCGTCGCTGTGCTCGCCTATGTGCCGGGCATCCACGTCTTACCGTCGGGCGCAAAGTCGTGGATGGCCGGGACAAGCCCGGCCATGACGGAGAAGAACTTCCGCGACGAGGAATTGCTTGCCGACACGATCTGCCGGCTGATCGGTGATGTGCGCCACGTCGCCGTCGGCGCGTCGTCGCCGATTCCGGCGACGGCAGCGCTGCTGGCGCGCGAACGCGGCGGCGGCAAACCCTACGTCTCGCTGCTCGGCAGCCGTTCGCACACGTTCTTCACCGATGGCGCGCGCGAACTGTTCGATTGCGCCGGGCAGGGCCGGGTCGATGTGTTTTTTCTGTCCGGCGGCCAGATCGACGGCGAAGGCAATATCAATCTGGTCAGCGTCGGCGACTACGCGCATCCGAAGGCGCGCTTTCCCGGCTCGTTCGGCTCGGCTTATCTCTATTACGTGGTGCCGAAGGTGATCCTGTTTCGCGTCGAGCACTCGCGCCGCACCTTGGTGCCGAAGGTCGATTTCGTCAGCGCGCCCGGCGGCAGCACCGACAACACGTTCCGTCCCGGCGGGCCGATCGCGTTGATCACCAACCGCTGCCTGTTCGACTTCGATCGGGCGCGCAAACGTTTTCGCCTCGCTAGCGTGCATCCGGGCCACAGCGTCGACGAGGTGATCGAGAACACCGGCTTCGACTTTGACCGGCCGGCGGAGGTGCCGGTGACACCGGCGCCGTCCGCCGAGACGCTGCAAATGATGCGCACTATGGTCGCGCCGATGCTGGCCGAGGTCTATCCGCAATTCGCCGAGCGGGTGTTTGGTGTCGACTCCCTCTCCCCGCGTGCGGGGAGAGGTGAAGCGCGTAGCTCATAAGAAACTTTTCCAACCTAGGGCGCGTACTCATCAATCGAGTGTGATTAGTGCGGCTTGATTGATGTTCGCTATACCTCGATAGCGACCAAATGTTCCAGCGCGGGGAAATGTCGCGATGGGCCAATAGCGAACTTCAGGCAACGGTGCCTCGTAGAACGCAATGGTTTGGTGGACTCCTATCGGCCGAGAACGACGTGGGTGGCGTGCTCCGTCGATTGATGTTCAGTGACGCGATAGCCGAGCGCCGGCAGGTCGATCCCGGCGAACATCGTTTCGCCTTGCCCAAGCGCGACCGGGGACAAGGCGAAATGCAGCTCGTCGATCAGGCCGGCGCGAAGATATTGACGCACCGTCTGAACGCCACCACCGATCTTCACGTCGCGACCATCGGCTGCGACTTTCGCCTGATCCAGCGCCGCCCCGATCCCCTCGCTCACGAAGATGAAGGTGGTGCCGCCTTCCATCTCGATCGGATCACGTGGATGGTGCGTCAGCACGAAGGTCGGTCTGTGATAGGGCGGATTGTCGCCCCACCAGCCCTTCCAGCTCTCGTCCGGCCAGGGACCGCGGATCGGCCCAAACATATTGCGGCCGAGGATGAACGCGCCGAAACCGTCCATCGAACGCTGTGCGTAGGCCTCATCGACGCCGTTCGAGCCCCCGTCCTTGCCGATCATTGCCCGGAACATGCGCGTACCGAATATCCACTGATGCAGTTCCAGCCCGCGCTTGCCAAGCGGATTTTCAAGACTTTGCTCAGGCCCTGCTCCGAAACCGTCGAGCGAGATCGAAAAGCCTGCAACGCGCACTTTCGTCATAGCGAACTCCTTTCCAAATTGGCCATTTATCTAATTGCAGGCATGTGTTCGATATGGGTCACAAGCAGCCACATCACGGTTAGATCGCGGCGTCCGCTTTAGCTCCGATAGCGGCTTCTACAGCCGACGACCGGCGCGTCCGTTATGGGCCAGGAAGAGATAAAGTGCGTCGCAGCACAATCTTAAAACCAAACAAGGCCGCCGCTTATTGCCATCCTTCAACGGCCGGAGCTAGAGTCTCAGTTTACCGGCAATTTGCTTTCTCGCGTTGTACTGTCCGCGCGGGCTCATCCACTGGGAGCGGACAGCGTCCTATTCGATCACTTTGTTGGCGAGGGAGTTGACCGATTCAGGGATGGTAAGACCGAGCGCCTTCGCGGCCTTGAGGTTGATCACCAGCTTGTACTTTGTCGGCAGTTGGATCGGCAGATCCTCCGGCTTGGAGCCTTTGAGGATGCGGTCGATGTATCCTGCAGCTTGGCTGAACAATTCTTCGAAATCAGTACCATAAGAGATTAGGCCACCTGATTCCGGAAAGTCGGGATTGTTATAGATTGTTGGGACGCCGTAGCGGGCCGCCAGCGCAATGATCAGGTCGCTATTTGTCCCGGCGAATGTGTCGGGCATCACGATGACGCCGCCACCAGGAGTGCTCGCTTGCGCGGCGATAACGCCTTCGATCTCATCCTTAGCGTGAACCGGCGCGACACTCACCTCGATGGCGAGGGATGATGCGGCGGCTTCAACGGAAGGCATTTGGGATTGGAGCGGAGGGGCTGTCGCCGGGTTGAACAGGAGCGCTACACGCACGGTGCGCGGAGCGATCTCCTTTAGTAACTCAATCCATTTACCGCCTATTGCGGGATCGTTGCCCGTGAAGCCGGTAATATTGCCGCCCGGATGGGCGAGGCTCTTAGCAAACCCGCTACGAATCGGATCGACCACCAAGGCGAACACAATCGAAATCGTTTGCGTCTCGCGGGCAAGCGCGCCAACCACGGGCGTCGTCACACCGAGAATCGCGTCCGGTCGCAGCTTGATGAGTTCCTTTGCCAACGTCCTGATCTCATCTGCATCACCGCCGCCCCAGCGAGGCTCGATGTGGAGATTTCGGCCTTCGGTCCACCCCAGCTTGGTGAGTGCATCCCGGAATGCTGCGACCCAAGACTGCGCGGGTTGATCGGTCTCTGGGTAGCCCGTCAGCACCCCGATCAGCCGCACTGGACTCACGTTCTGGGCACGGGCTGCAAGCGGCCAAGCGGCCGCGGCACCGCCAGTAAGTGATATAAAATCCCGCCGCCTCATGGACCGCCCTCAGGCCGAAGTCCGTACCCTACCACATCGTTGGCATCGACGGACTACGTTGTGCGGCACAGCAAATTTAGCCGCTCGATGTCTGCGCTGGGTCACAAGCCGCCTCGGAGGTCGCTCATCGGCGCGGCGGCTATCCCCCTAACACCGATCGCAAAGGCGACCAGTTGGCGCAACCAAGAAGGGCCATTAGCCAACAAAGTGCAGCGCAGCAAAAAGAAGTCTACTCGATAATGTCATCGGTGAGCGCGAGAAATGATTCCGGAATGGTGAGTCCGATTGCTTTGGCGGTCGTGAGATTAACGACGAGTTCAAACTTAGTCGGCTGCTCAACAGGAATATCGCCGGGTTTCGTCCCGTGCAGAATCTTGTCGACAAATTCGGCGGCGCGTCGGAATTGGTCCGAGACGTTTACTCCATAACACATAAGCGCACCGGCTTGGACATAATCGCGGGTATAAAAGATTGTCGGCAGCCGCGCGCCGAGCGCAAGCGTTATGATGCGCGTGCGATTGGCGGAAATGAGAGAAGAACCCACAACGTAAAGCGCGTCTGCCTTCAAACCAGCGAAGGCAGGAGCGATGTCTTCGGCCCGCCGGACTTCGAGAGGCACACCTTCGATACTAAGCCTACGAGCGGCATTCTGGACCTCACCCATCTCCGGCAAGGATTGAGGAACGCTGGCGAGAATTGCTACCCGGCGCAGACCGGGCAAGACCTCGCGTAAAAGGTCAAGCCGCTTGGCAGCAGTATCGGCCGTCTGGACTGATAAGCCGGTCACGTTACCGCCTGGTCGGGCCAGATTCGCGACCAGGCCATCACCAACTGGGTCGCGGCCCAGGGCAAAGACGATTGGGATTACCGATGTCGCTTCCTTTAATGCGGGGACGGCGTCAGCGAACGTGAAAATGGCGTCGACCTTCAACCGCGCAAACTCCACCGCGATTTCGGCGAGGCGCGCAGAGTGTCCTTCGGTCCACCGATACTGAATTGCAATGGTGCGACCCTCGATCCAGCCGAGTTGCCCCAATCGCTGCACAAAGTCAGTTGTTCGGGACCCCCAAGTCGAAGAATCCGCACCTAAGAATCCGATGGTTGGGAGTTTATCGGATTGTTGCGCGCGGGCCGCGAGCGGCCAAACGGCAGTTGCGCTGCCGAGAAACACAATGAACCCGCGCCTTTTCACTCAATCACCTCGTCAGCGGTTGCAAGTAGTGCCTGCGGAATGATGAGACCTAACGACTTGGCCGTCTTTAGATTAATGACCAACTCGTATTTGGTCGGTTGCTGTATCGGCAAATCCGCCGGGTTTTCGCCTCTGAGGATTTTGTCGACGTAAACGCCGGCGCGTGCATATAAATCGATCACGTCCGCGCCATAAGACGCCAATCCGCCATCGCTTACAAAAAACCCGTAGGAATACACGGCGGGTAGATTATGGATTGCAGCAGCGGCGATGATCCGTCTGCGATTGGTGTTCGTGATGCGGTTAGCCAGCACAATTAAGGCGTCGCCCGACGCACTCGCGAATTCGGCAATGGCTTGTTCTATGGAGGCAGCGTTGGTGCTATTTAACTGCTTCAGACGCACCCGTGCAGTAGACGCCGCTTCCTGCATCGCCTGCCACATACCGGCCTGATCGGTCAGTGCAGGATCAAGCAGTGCTCCTACGGATTCTGTGCGAGGGGCAATCTCCTTCAGAAGTTCCAGAAGCTTTCCGCCAAGTGAAAATTCCGCGGGCGAGAAGCCGGTAAGCGTCCGACCCGGTTGTGCGAGAGAGGTCACCAAACCCGCGCCCACTGGATCGTTGACCTGTGTGAAAACGATTGGAATGGCGCCCGACACCTGCCGTAGCGCCAAGACCGGAGTCGGACCACTCGCCACCAAAACGTCTGGCTTAAGTGCCACGAGCTCGCCGGCGAAACTTTGCATCCGGCTAGGCTCGTCCCCCGGAAAGCGGGTATCGATCACCAGATTGCGACCTTCTATCCAACCGAGATCGATCAGACTTTTTTGTAATGCTGACATCTGGCGCTGGACTTGCGTGTCGTTTTCGGGGCTGGAAATCAAGACCCCTACTCGCCGCACATTTGTCTGTTGCGCGGAAACTGCGACAGGCCACATTACCGTCGTCGCGCCAGTAATACGAAGAAAATCCCGCCGCCTCATGGACCCCCCCAAGCCGAGGGCTAGAACCTAACACAGTACCCATGGCGGCTGTGTTGTGCGTCACAGCAAAATTGACGCGCCGATGTCCGCTCTGGGTCAATCGCAACCGGGTTGAGCCGGTAGAAAGCCCGTTCATGTCGGCTACGTCCCGAAGGCGGAAGTAAAACGGAGCATCGGCGCCATCCGCGATCGGCTTGGTGCGCTACTATAAAACGGTGTCGCATTTCATGTGACGCTGCTCTTGACAAGTGTCACCGATACGGTTATTTTCCACAAATCATCTCGCCCTCGTGAAGGACGCTCTCCGGAGGCACGCCGGATGGCGGGGCGAGTGCGGTGCCCGCGGGCGGACTTGCGCTCTGCTCCCGGGCGGCTTGGGCGTCAGTCTCCCGGCATTATGACCGGGGCGGGAGGTGCTCCCTGGGCTGGGACAGGCAAAGGCGGGTAACGCCCGCGCAGACCAAGTCCCAGGAAACCTGGCCTGAAGCCGAGCTTCAGGGATGACGAGTCCCTTTGGTGAGAGCCGTGGTGGAACGCCGACAGGCGAGCGCATCCGAAAGGGTGCGAGCCGCACCCGATGGTGCGGAGGATAAGGATCAGCGTTTGTCGGCGTTCCGCTTCCTTTTTTCTTCGTCGCTTCGTTCCTCGCAATGACGGGCTTAGGTATCGGCGAGACCGGCGTAGCGAACAGAGACACCAAGGCGCCACCCCTTGTTGTCCTTTTCCACCCCGGTTCTCGCGCTTCACGTGACGGCGCTTTCACAGCTCGCGCGCAAAACCGCACCGCGAGAACGGGAGAGCTTGGCCATGGACCGTTCCAACGACGCGTTCGTTGTGTATTCCGCCATGCTGAAGGCGGGGTACAAGCGCAAGCCGAAAGCCAGCCCGGCGGAATACGCGCGGCGGCTCGCGCTCGAGAAACTGTCGCTGCAACGGCGCTATTGCGACGCGTTCGCGCTATGGCGGAGCTGCGGGCGGCCGGCGTGCCGGCGGCAGCAAAACTGCCGCGGCGAGGCGAATGCCTGCCTCAAACGTGCGCTCGATCGCGTGCCGCGCGACGTGCAAAGCCGCGCGCGAGCGGACATCATCGCGGCGAAGCCGCACAATCTCGGCGCTCCCGAACGCGAGGCGCGGCTCTGCATGCCGGCCGATTTGTTTGAATAGAGCGATGCCCCCCGGCGGCGGATGGGACATTGCACGTCTCGCCGCGCCATGGTCTTTATGCGCCCGCAACAGCGGGGAGAGGTTCGGTGCGGACAGTTGAAGCGGCGGTGATCGGCGTCGGATGGATCGGCGGCTTGCGCGCGGAGGCGCTGGCCCGCACCGCTTTGGTCGACAAGCTGCACCTGTGCGACATCAAGCCGGACCGGCTCGCCGAAGTGAAGGCGCTGTTCAAGCCGGCGACCGCGACGCCCGCCTATCAGGACATCATCCGCAACGAGAAGATTTCGGTGGTCTATATCTCGACCACGCCGGAAGCGAACCATTATCCGATCGCGCGCGATTGCCTCAAGGCCGGCAAGAACGTCATGCTGGAAAAACCGATCGCGCTCGAACTGTGGGAGGCCGACGAGCTGATCCAGCTGTCGGCGCGGAACAATCTCAAATTCACCATCGGCTATTCGCAGCGCTTCAATCCGAAAGTCGCTTTCGCCAAAAAGAAGATCACCGACGGCACGCTCGGCAAGGTGGTCTCGGTGCTGGTCAGCCGCCATCTGTCGCGCGAACTGGGCAAGAAGATCGCAAGCCGCGTGCGGCTGTCGCCGGTGGTCATGGAATCGACCCACGATCTCGATTTCGTGTTCTGGCTCCTGGAGCCGGCCAAGCCGGTGCGCGTCTACAGCCAGGGCGCTTATGGCTATATGCAGCCGATCAATGGCTCGCACGACATCATGTTCACCACGGTGACGATGGACAACGGCGTGGTGGTGATGATCGGCGGCGGCTGGAATTTTCCGCCGAGCTTTCCGAATTACTGCTCGACCTGGATCGAGATCACCGGCACCGAAGGCGCGCTGACGCTCGACGATACCCAGCGCGACAACTGGCTCAACACGGCGACGCGCGGACAGGAATTCCCGATGTCGACCATGCCGGGCGAATGGGTCGATCATGTTTTTGCCGGCGGCATGGGGCCGGAGACCATTCATTTCCTCGAAGCCTGCATCCGCGACACTGCGGTGATGGTGACGCCGGAAAGCGCGCGCCGCGTCATGGAGACTTACAGTGCGGCCGACCTGTCCGCCGATCGCAACGCGCCGGTCGATCTGCCGCTGACCAACGAGACGATTTCCGGCATCGCCGAGCTCAAAGCCAAGAACCGCGCGGGCTTGAACATATGAAATGGAATGATCCGTCCAATCGCCGCTCGTCCCCGCGAAGGCGGGGACCCAGCTCTTGGACATTCTGGATTCCCGCTTTCGCGGGAATGAGCGGAATCGAGCCGCGGAATCCGCCATGAAAAAATCCGCCAAGGGCATCGGACTTGCCATCATCGGCGCCGGCAGGGTCGGCTTGTTCCGTGGCGAAGTGGCGATGCGTCACCCGGCGGTGGAGTGGATCGGCATTGCCGAGCTCAACCACAACCGCGGCGGCGATGTCGGCGCCCGCATCGGCGCCGATTTCATAACGACGAGTCACCGGGAGCTGCTGGCGCGGCCGGAAGTGACTTGCGCCATCATCGCCACCGACGAGCACCTGCATGTCGAGCCGATCCTGGCGGCGGTCGAGCGCGGCGTGCCGATGCTGATCGAGAAGCCGCTTGCCACCGATCTCGCCCAGTCCGCCAAAGTGCTCAAGGCGATCACCGACGCCAGGCTCGACGCCGTGGTCGGCTACACCCAGCGGTTCCGCCGCAAATGGCTCGGCGCTAAGGAGAAGGTGCGCACCGGTGCGCTCGGCGACGTGACGCTGGTCAGTTCGCGCGCCTTCATGAACAGGCTCGTCGCCATCGACAATTACAAGCGCACCGACGATCCGGCGAGCATCTCGCCGATGGTGATCTCGGGCACGCACGCGCTCGATATCGTGATGTGGTACCTGGAAAAGAAGACGCCGGTCGAATGCTATGCGCGCTCGGTCGACAAGGTACTCGGCCCGCTCTACCACGGCATCGACGCCACCGCCGGCATGATCATGTTCTCCGACGGTACGGTGTACACGCTCAGCATCTCCTGGGCGTTGCCAGTGACGTGGCCCGGCGCGGTCTATAGCCTCGAAGTCGGCATCAACGGTACCCACGGCGTGCTCACCATCGACGATACCCATCGCGACATGGTGCTCGCGGTGTCGTCGCCGCAGAGCGAAGGTTACGCGCCGGACGCCAGCCGGCTGGTCGATTTCATGGGCTCCTATCCACCCGGCGACATGGCGCTCGGCGAATTGCGCGGGCCGATGGCGGAAGAAACGGTGTCGTGGCTCAACCGCGTGTCGCTCGGCTTGCCGACGCAGGCCGCCACGGCGGCTGAGGCGCATGACCGGCTGATGCTGACCAAGGCGCTCGACCTGTCGGCGAAGCTGAAACAGCCGGTCAAGCTGCCGCTCGATCCCGAACGGTCGGCGGCGTGAGGTGCCCGTCACTCCGGAAGCGGCGTGGCGGCTCAAAATTTCGCTCATTCCCGCGAAAACGGGAATCCAGTCTCTGGGTCCCCGCCTTCGCGGGGACGAGCGGCAGGGTGATCGACTACGACCAAATTGATGCCGCTTCAGTAAACGTCCTGCTGATAGCGGTGCCGCTTCTTGAGGTCC